>Ga0213875_10000022_pt1 | contig 215075 bp, 169 predicted proteins | sample BarmaccomBMRX_R8_FD_160105 | JGI IMG/M metagenome (GOLD analysis project Ga0213875, IMG submission 160105) | Root-associated microbial communities from Barbacenia macrantha in rupestrian grasslands, the National Park of Serra do Cipo, Brazil - RX_R8 | ecosystem: Host-associated > Plants >... | reverse complement strand
CTCCCAGGCTGTCACCCGCCAGCGCCTCAAGCTGGACGGTGCGGGCGGTGCAGCAGGGGGCTGGTGACTTTAAACTCAGGATACCTCACCACCTGCTGCTAACCATACAAGGGGCCGGGGGTGAGGGCTGCTACTCGCCTACTGCAAAGCGGGCGCGGCAAAGGTTTTGGTGCGATATTGCGCTTCGTGCAGACGTTGATAAACGCCACCCGCTGTCATTAATTCGTGGTGTTGCCCTTGCTCCACGACACCAGTCTCATCCACTACAATAATGCGGTCTGCATTTTGAATAGTCGCCAGGCGGTGGGCGATAATCAGCGTCGTGCGCCCGACAGCCAGCTCTGCAAGTGAAGCTTGAATGGCCTGCTCTGTCTCGGTATCGAGGGCCGAAGTTGCCTCATCTAAGATGAGAATGGGCGGGTTCTTGAGGAACATACGCGCAATGGACATACGCTGTTTCTGGCCACCGGAAAGTTTCACGCCCCGCTCGCCAATGGTCGTGTCCAGTCCGTTGGGTAGTTGGGCAATCATCTCGTCCAGCCGGGCGCGGCGGGCCGCTTCCAGAATCTCTACCTCGGTGGCATCAAGCCGTCCATAAGCGATGTTCTCGCGGATGGTGCCTGCAAAGAGAAATACATCCTGCTGCACAATGCCAATGTTTTGGCGGAGCGAAGCCAGCGTCATGTGGCGGATGTCAGTGCCATCTACGGTGATGCGCCCGGCGTTGGGTTCATAGAACCGGGGGATTAAGGCACAAATCGTCGTCTTGCCCGCTCCACTGGGGCCAACGAAGGCAACCGTCTCACCGGGATAAATAACGAGATCAATATCCTCTAACACCTGCTTGTGTTCATCATAGCCGAAGCTAACGCCCTCAAAGCGAATCTGCCCTTGTAGATGGCCAACCGACACTGCATCAGGGGCATCAGCAATATCGGGCACGGTGCCCAATAGTTCCTGATAGCGTTTAAATCCAGCGATGCCTTTGGGATAGGTTTCGAGCACCGCATTGATCTTTTCTACAGGCCGGAAAAACACATTGACCAGCAGCAGGAAGCCCATAAAGCCACCGACCGTCAACTCACCATGCAGCACGAAATAAGCACCGGCAATCATCACAAAGAGTTGTATGATCCGCATCGTCATGTAACTGAGTGACATGCTCTTCGACATCAGGCGATAAGCATCCAGTTTGGTTTCGCGGTACCGCGCATTATCCACTGCAAATAATTTCCGCTCGTGGTCTTCATTGGCGAACGCCTGCACCACACGGATGCCGCCCACGTTTTCCTCAATCCGTGCGTTGAAATCTCCAACGCGCGCGAATAGCGTCCGCATGGTGCGTGTCATGGCGCGGCCATAGCGGGTAGAAATCCACGTCATGGGCGGCACCACCAGCCCGGTAATCAACGCGAGTTTGTGATGGAGGGTGAACATGAGGATGAAGGAGCCGAAGAAAGTCATGACTGCAATGAAAGCGTCTTCCGGCCCATGATGCGCGACTTCACCCACATCCTCTAAATCCTTGGTCACCCGCGCCACGAGATGACCCGTCTTCTGATTGTCATAAAAACGGAAGGAGAGCTTTTGGAGATGATCGAAGATTTTGCGGCGCATTTCGGTCTCGATAGAGATACCAAGTACATGGCCCCAGTAGTTCACGATATATTGCAATCCGGTGTTGAGCAGATAGATAGCTAGTAAGCCCGCTGTCGCTCCTAAAATTAACCCCCAGTTCTGGCTGGGCAAGAGCTGGTCTACAAACGTTCTGACCGCAAGCGGAAAAGCTAATTCCAGTAACCCACAGATAACGGCGCACGAGAAATCCAGGAGAAACAGCCTTATGTGAGGCCGATAATAAGCAAAAAATTGACGTAGCATAACTTGTTGATACTCTTCCGATTATCAATATCGAATCCGTGGGGGCACACGCTTAACGCTGCCGCGCCCCGTCATCTTTCCTTTGTTGATGAGGTTGAGATTTCTTCATTCCAAGGACAGAACTGCCTTAGACCCGCCGCTAAAGCAGCGGACTGAGGGTAAAAGCCCGGTGAACCGGGCTGCGCCTGCATCATTAGCCCCGTTCAGGGGGCTTTCCTTGCAGCTCAGCCCGCTGCTTTAGCGGCGGGTCTAAGGCAGTTCTCAACGGCTTAAATCAGTTTAGCATTAGCTGCTCATCTACAACCGAATGCCCTACTCTATTCATTTAGAGGCCATCTCTGCCCACAATTCATGGCAAAAATAGATTTTTGTGTCTGGTATCAGATACAATATAGGGCAGCATTCAGCGTCAGCCAGATATACCAGGACTTAAGAGGTATCGGCAAAAATCTTAAGGACAACCATGCAGACACGGCAAAGGGTGCGAATCGCAATCGTTATAGGTGGGGTGGTGTGTTTTGCCACAACACAGGTTCCGGCGCACGCCGGGATTCTGAGCCGCTTACGCGCGTCCATTAGCGCGCTGTGGTCACGCAAGGCGGCTACGCATGGCGCAGCACAACAGGCGCGGGTGCGTGCCAACAATCTGCAAGGACAGTCCGTCAGCTTGCATGATCGCCTGGAACAAACCCAGCAGGCATTGCAACGCTCAACCGACACTTACTACGGCTACTGGCATCAGATGCGGCGCACGGAAGTGCAGATTAATAAAACGCGCCGCCGCTTAAAAGTTGCCACCGACCACTACTACGCGCACCGCGCCATGTTCGGGCGGCGTTTGTCAGCCATGCAGCGTTGCGGCAAGTTGGGCTACCTACAACTGTTCCTAGGGTCGCGCACCCTCTCGGATTTAACGCGCCGCGCTTATCTCTTTAACGCCTTGACCACGCGGGACGCCGAAATGCAAGCCGAATTACACCAAGACCGCGATGAACTTCAAAGAACCCACGTTGCCCTGATGGACGAGTGGAACCGGCGCAACCGTCTCCAGTTGGCCGCTAACCGCGAGCGTGAGCGCATTGCCCGTGCCGAGCGAGATCAACAGCGCATGTTATACGCCATCAATCATTCGCGTTATGCGACTATTGCCTATATTGCGGCGCAAGAGCAGTCATCGCATGAAATTGAAGGCATGATTGGCGAGCTTTCTGCAAAACGGGCGTCTATTATCCAGGCTTACGAGGAACAGGCGGCAGCGCGGCGACGGGCTTATTATTCCAATAACCGGGGCTATCATCGCTATGTGCGGCGGCGGGTGGCGCGGCGTGTCAATACCACCCGTTATGTGCGTAGTCCGGCGGGCGAGCTTAAGCCGATGCCGATTCAGGAAATTGTGTACCGCGATGAGATGGTGCCCGTAGACCAGGGCAGTGGCAGCCTGAGCCAAGGCTTTTCCCAAGACAATGGGGGACAGGGCGGCGGAGACGGTTGGGGGACCCCAGTCCAGGGTCATCTCAGTTCGCGTTATGGCATTCGTTATCATCCCATCTTACATCGTCGCAAGCTCCACACCGGAGATGATATGGCGGCCCCCTACGGCGCCCCCATTCGTGCCGCACATGGTGGCCGTGTGCTCTGGGCGGGCTGGAAAAAAGCCTATGGCAACACGGTTATCGTGGACGCTGGTAACGGTTTAACCACCCTCTATGGCCACGCCAGCAAATTAGGTGTTAAGCCAGGGCAGCCTATTAAGCGGGGCGAATACATTGGCAACGTCGGCTCGACTGGTTGGAGTACGGGGCCGCATTTGCATTTTGAAGTGCGCAAAAATGGTAAACCAATTGACCCCACACCTTATCTGCACGAAAAACCTTAGATCATCCTTAGCAGGAACAAAACTCGAAACTTCCATGCTGTCCAAACGTCCAAACGCCTGCTAACATTAATAGAGAGAGTTAATCTTTGCAGAGCCGCTGGCGTGGCGGGTAAATACGACTTCCCAAGCAGCCTATTCATTAAAATGTGCCGGTGGCGGTGAGGTGTTTATATGACGTGGAAAACGCGTGGCGCGTATGGTTCTTTAATTTTACTGGCATTATTAACGGCGTTTGGTGTCGGCTACCGGACGCGTGCCCATAGCGAGGAGGCGGCCCGTGATCGCTGGTTGCCCACCACCAAGGAAGCATCGCAGGTGCGGCCTTTAGTGCGCACGGCGGACGGGCAAATGGCTTCGGGGTTGGTGACCCCTTCGCGCCGCTCTAATAAGGCCGACCTGAAGCCTTATGAGACTCTGGATGAAGTCCGGCGCGATATCAAAGAGAACTTCGTTAAGACCCAGGTTGACGATACTACCTTAACTTATGGCGCGATTCGGGGCATGTTGCGCTCGCTGGGCGACCGCTTCACCCGCTTCCTGACCCCGGAGGAGTATGACGATTTCCAGGTCAAGAACAAGGGTGAATTCACCGGCATCGGCGCGCATATTGATGTCAAAGAAGACTACATGGGCGGCCCGCTGGCTAAACCTTCTGGTGCTTCTCGCCCCTACATTGTCGAGCCAATTGAAGGTGGCCCGGCGGCCAAAGCCAGCCTCAAGAAAGACGACATCATCCTGGAAATTGATGGTCGCAATACGGCGGATATGAACGAGGACGCCACGGTGAATTACATTCGTGGCGAGCGCGGCACCCCGGTGCATCTCAAAATCGAGCGCAAGGTGGCCGTGCCCCAGGGCGCAGCGCGGGAGGCTGGCTTTAAGGATTTTGATGTGACCCTCACCCGCGATACCATAGAGATTCATCCCGTTAAGCTCGATTGGTTGCCAGAACGTATCGCCTGGCTCCGCTTAGACGAGTTCAATCAGAAGAGCGACCACGAGATGACCACAGCCCTCCAGGAAATTCAGAAAGGCCCGGATGGACAAGGCCCGGCGCGAGGTATCGTCTTCGACATGCGCAACAACCCTGGCGGCTTGCTGGATGTGGCGGTGCAGATCGGCAGCCGTTTTATTCCGTCTGGCCCGATTGTGATTACCCGTGAGCGCAATGGGAGCGAACAGCCCCTCAACGCCCAGCACGAGCGATTCTTAAACCTGAAAATGCCAATTGTGGTTTTGGTAAATAAATACAGCGCCTCCGCCGCCGAGATTGTCACCGGCGCTTTGAAGGACAAGGGTGCGGCCACAGTGGTTGGTGAGCAGTCGTATGGCAAAGCCAGCGTGCAAGTTTTGATCGAACTCAAAAATGGTGGTGCTCTGGTGATTACCACCGCCAAGTACTTAACACCGGCCAAGCATGACATAACGGATAAGGGCATCACTCCTGACATTGCGATCAAGCCCAGCCCCGAAGATGAGCAAGTGCCCCCTGCACGCGGTGGCGCACAGCTTCAAAAAGCCATTGAGATTATCAAAGGCAAGACCTCGCAGCCGACATCCACTATTACTGCACGCGCCGATTAAACTGTATTACTTCAACCCTGGTTAAAACTATAAGCCAGCGACCAGAGCGGTATCTTTGGTCGCTGGCTTATTTGTCTCTGCCTACAAACTATAATTCTGAGCCGCAAAACAGCCTTTCGCCTACTGTTCATATCTATAGCTGCTGCTCTAACAGGTTCTTCTCTGTAACCGTTATACTATGCACCACAATCCTGGCACTCAAGCGGTGGAGGCAATCTATTTTGGCGCTATCCTCTCTACTGAATCTGTTTAACAGCCTTTGTCCTCTTTTCTTCATCCTGGCGACCACTGGCTGGTATGTAGCCAACGCGCAGACAGTGCCACCCGCAAATTCTATAATGGTCAGGGCCAAGTCTAAGCCCAACCAAGCCTGGAAAGAATACCCTACCCGCACCATTGATACCCTGCCCGGCTTTGCTGTCGGGGCTAAACAAGCCCGTTTAAGCTCGTATGGAGGTTGGCTGGACAAGAAGATGACAACCACCGGGTTCTTTCATACACAACAGGTTGGGGGTCGTTGGTGGCTGGTTGATCCGGCGGGTTATGCCTTTATTCATGTTGGTGTGGTAAGTGTCACGCCCGGCACTTCCGCAATTAGCCAGGCCGCTTTAAAGGAAAAGTTTGGCACTGAGGAAAAGTGGGCCGCCGCTACCACGCAGATGTTAAAGGAAAATAGCTTCAATGGAGCCGGAGCCTGGTCAGCAACCGATTTACTGCGCCAGACTCCAACACGCACTGCTTACACCATGATCTGGAACTTTATGAGTTCCTATGGCAAAAAGCGTGGCGGCACTTATCAACAACCGGGGCATACCGGCTATCCTAACGACTGCATCTTTGTCTTTGACCCTGATTTTGTCACCTTTTGTGATGAGCACGCCCGCCAATTAGCCGCCACTAAAGATGACCCTTACCTGCTGGGACATTTCTCAGATAATGAGTTGCCCTTTCCGGGTGATGCGCTCGACCGTTATTTGTCCCTGCCACAAACTGATCCTGGCTATGGTGCAGCACAATCATGGCTGCGCGAACGCAAGCATAACGACCAAGCTGGCAAGACGGATATTACAGATGATGACCGCGCCGCCTTTCGTGGTTATTTAGTGGATCGCTATCTAAGTATTACGACAGCAGCTATTAGAAAGTATGATCCTCATCACCTCTGTCTGGGGCCGCGTTTCCACAGTAGCGAGTTACACAGTAAGCCTGCCTTTCAAGCCGCAGGCAAATATTTAGATGCGATTGCCATTAATTATTATGGAGCATGGACACCGAATCCTGTCACGATGGCGAACTGGGAAAGCTGGTCAGGCAAGTCCTTTATTATTACCGAATGGTATGTCAAAGGCGACGATACTGGCATGGGCAACACTGGCGGCGCGGGCTGGATTGTGCCCACGCAGAAAGACCGGGGCCTGTTTTACCAGAATTTTACGCTTGGCCTTTTAGAGTCTAAAGCGTGCGTTGGCTGGCACTGGTTCAAATATATGGACAATGATCCGACCAATCTTAAAGCCGATCCCTCTAACCGTGACTCGAATAAAGGCATCGTTAATATTCGTTATGAGCCTTATCTGCCGTTGATCGAAAAGATGAAGCAGCTAAACGATAATGTTTATCCGCTCACAGAGTATTTTGATAAGTCCGGCGGTTGAAACCACCAGGTGGTGGGTAGAAAGTTGAGTTAACTATGTCAGAGTCGCTTAACAGAAACAGACCAACTTATTATGAACAATCAAACTCAAGACCCTAAGCTCCAAGAACTGAAAACGCGCCTTTTAGAAGTGAATGACCTGCGCTCGGCTTCGTCCCTTTTGCATTGGGATCAGGCCACTTACATGCCATCAGGTGGCGCGGCGGCACGCGGACGCCAGATGAGCACGCTCAACCGCCTGGCCCATGAGAAATTCACTGACGGGGCCATTGGTCAGTTGCTCGAAGACTTGCGCCCTTATGAAGAGTCGCTCTCCTTCGATTCTGATGAGGCGAGTTTAATTCGGGCCACCCGCCGCGATTATGAAGAGGCCGTTAAAGTGCCAGCGGAATTTGAAGCCCGCTTTTCAGATCACATTGCCGCGATTTATCAAGACTGGACAGCCGCGCGCCCCAATAATGATTTCAAAGCGGTGCAGCCGCTGTTAGAAAAGACCCTCGACTTTAGCCGCGAGTTGGCTGATTTCTTCCCCGGCTATGAGCATATCGCTGACCCGCTGATTAACTTTTCAGACCGAGGCATGAAAGCCTCCACTGTGCGTGCCCTGTTTGCGGATTTAAGGCAGCAGTTGGTGCCCCTCGTGGAAGCGATCACAGCCCAGCCCAAGACCGATGAGAGTTGTCTGCACGGCCACTGGCCAGAAGCCGAGCAGTTCACCTTTGGACGCAAAATTATTAAGGCTTATGGCTATGACTTTGAGCGAGGCCGTCAGGATAAAACACACCATCCTTTCATGACCAAGTTTTCCCTCGGCGATGTCCGTATTACGACTCGCGCTAAGGAAGACGATTTGGCGGAGGCTCTTTTTAGCACCTTACATGAATCAGGGCACGCGCTTTATGAGCAAGGCATTAACCAGGACTATGAAGGCACTCCCCTCGCCAATGGCACTTCATCGGGAGTGCATGAGAGCCAGTCGCGCCTGTGGGAAAATATCGTGGGCCGCTCACGCGGCTTCTGGAACCATTGGTATCCGCTCTTGCAGCAAGCGAATAGCAATTTATCAAACGTGTCGCAGGACACTTTCTATCGGGCCATCAACCGGGTGGATCGCTCCTTGATCCGCACCGATGCCGATGAAGTCACTTATAATTTGCACGTCATGATTCGCTTCGATTTAGAATTGCAACTCTTAGAAGGGGAACTATCCGTGCGCGACTTGCCGGAAGCCTGGCATGAGCGTTACAAAAGCGATTTAGGCTTGACGGCACCCGATGACCGTGATGGCGTTTTACAAGATGTGCATTGGTATGGCGGCACCATTGGCGGCGCATTTCAAGGCTACACCCTCGGCAACATCCTAAGCGCACAATTCTTTGATACAGCAACCGCAGCACAGCCTAAAGTCCCACAGGAAATTGAACAAGGCCAGTTCTCGACATTGCATGAGTGGCTTCAAGAGAACATTTACCAGCACGGCAGCAAATACACCGCACCTGAACTCATTGAACGTGTCACCGGTGACCCTTTGAGCATTGAGCCATATTTGCGCTATTTACGGGGTAAGTATGGAGAACTATATTCGCTTTGATACAGAATAGGACGCTAAGCGGGCTACGCTAATTACATGCGCAATTTAGACGCTATTCTTCAGTCAATAGCGTAAGCTTGCGTTGCGCAGCATGGAGTAGCCCGCTTAGCGTCCTATTTTAGTAAGTAATCTTCAGCATCCGATTACCGCCACGCTGGAATTCGTAAGGTACTGGCACAGTTTCCACGCTAAAGCCTAAGTGGGCGAAGTGCTGTTGAATTGGCTCTACATAAGGTGATGCTTTGCAATCCAACGCCAGGAGCGGGAATATTCGCACTTCCGCTGCAACGCGCAGTAGTTCCGCAATAGCCGCTCGATGAAACTCAAACGAAAGTTGCTCGGAATAAAGAAAGAAAAAGTGGGAGCACAGGGCAAGCTTGAATTGATGATCGGTGAAACTGAGGCTAGGCAGTGCTTCCGCTCGATAGCGACCAACCGCTAAACCCACTTTATAATCATCCAAAAACCGCTGCATCGTTTGGAGCCGATGCTGACCTAATATATCAGGATCACTATACCTATCCCAGATATAATCCTGCTGCGTCTGTTTAACCTGAGAAATGATGGGGTCGTATGTCTCCTGAATGCGTTGTGCTATCTGATCCTTAGTAAAAGCATAAATCGGATCAACAGAAATCACTTGGTGCCCTAATGCCGTCATCTCAGCGTTAAAGCTGGCAGGGCCATCACCGCAACCCAGAATACTTTTATCTAAATCGGCATCCGAGAGGGCGAACATCAATTGATATTCGTCTAAGGAACGCCCCCACGGGACAACCTGATTTAAAGTCATGCTCATTGGCCCTCACCCCCAGCCCCTCTCCCACACTGCGGGCGAGGGGAGCACGATCTACTACTTACTGGTGTTAGTAGTGAACCGCAGAGACGCAGAGGGCACAGAGTAAAGCCTAAAATCTCTGTACCCTCTGCGTCTCTGCGGTTGTCTTCTTTTACGAGCAATTTATCCTTGGAGACACCCCTCGCCCGCAGTGTGGGAGAGGGGCTGGGGGTGAGGGCTAACTATGCTTTCGAGGCATTACCAATGAGCTGAGTGCGATTTAATTGCGTCTTGCCGGGGATAGCGACTTCGGGAATTGGAGCCGGGCCGAATTCCAGCTTGGCGGGGAGCAAGTCGAGTGTGCTGTTCATGGCGTCATCCCACTTAATCTGCTTGCCGGTATAAGCTGATTCGCGGCCTATGATGGCAGTCAGGGTGCTTTCGGCAATGCGGCGACCCTCATTGAGCGGCTTGCCGTTACGAATGCTTTCAATAAGGTCTACATGCTCCTGCTCATAGGGATTGCGACTGGGGCCATCGAAGCGATAGTTTGTGGCCCCTTTGATAGAACCCGCGCTGGGATTAGAAGTGCCTTTGGTGCCGACCACATTTTCTGCCACGCGGCTATCGGTGCCATCTATCTGGCGGCACTGGCTCGACCAGCGTGCGCCATTAGCAAATTCGTATTCTACCGCGAAGTGGTCGAAGATTTGGCCATAGGCCGGATCGGTGCGCACCTGGCGACCACCCATCGCATAGGCAGAGACTGGGTGCCCATTCATGACCCAGTTCATCACATCAATGTTGTGGACGTGCTGTTCCGTAATGTGATCGCCAGAAAGCCAAGTGTAATAAAGCCAGTTGCGTATCTGGTATTCCATGTCGCTCCAGTTTGGCTGACGCTCGTGCAGCCACAAGCCGCCCTGGTTCCAGTAGATTTGGCCACTCAGCACATCACCAATCGCGCCATCATGGATGCGATTAATGGTTTCAATATAGTTGGCCTGGTGGCGGCGTTGTGTGCCGGTTACGACAGCCAATTTCTTCTGTGCCGCTAAATCTGAGGAGGCGATGACCGAACGCACGCCTGCCGGATCAACCGCGACTGGCTTTTCCATAAAGACATGCTTGCCTGCCTCAACAGCCGCCTGGAGGGTGATGCGTCGAAAGCCCGGCGGCGTGGCCATCAAAACTAAATCCACATCGCTCTTCACTAAATGCTGATAAGCATCCCAGCCCACGAAAGTATGGTCGTCATTGACTTTGAACTGGTCTTTCAATTGACCCGCCAGGCTGCCCCGCGCCCCATTGAGACGATCCTGGAACAAGTCGGCTAAGGCCACAATTTGCACACTGGGATGAGCATGAGCGCAATCGCCCGCCGCACCCGTGCCGCGTCCGCCGCATCCAATGAGGCCAACCCGCAGGCGGTCGTTGCCCTGAGCATGGGCGTAGTTCTGGCCTAAGCTTGACATCAAAGCCGCCGCAGAAACAGCGGCGGTCGTTTTCAAAAAGCCACGCCGGGTTAAGCTCGTAGCATCTGTCCCAGTAACTTCCGGCTGCTTGGCGTTTTGCGCTCCATTATCTTGGTTCAAGCCACCTGTTGTATCCTGGCTGGATTGCGGGGCTTTATCATCGTTGACCATCTCTAATCCTTTCTGCCGCCCGGTGTTGATTGGCATTGTTAATGCCGACCGAGAGGCACACTTATCCTTAATACTACTATTTTTAGCACTGACAACACCGTTTCATAGCAGCCACTGTCATGCTGAGCGCAGCGAAGCATCTACTCTGCGGAGCTATGAAGTGATCCATTTAACCACTGCTTTCTGCACACCAATACAAGATGCTTCGCTGCGCTCAGCATGATAGGTTCTTTTACACGTTTCTTTTACAGGAACCTCTAGTAAGCCTTAGCCCAAACCGCTTCTGTTGTGGCAGGCTGCCCGCAGCGCAGGCAATGCGTTGGTGCTTCTGGAGAGCGAAATTCTTCATCAGGCAGTACGCGGATAGTGGCTTTAGTTTCTTCTTTAATCTGCGCTTCGCAGGCGTCCCCCCCACACCAACCGGCGTAAACAAACGCGCCTTCACCAGCCATCACTTCGCGGAACTTTTCATAAGTGATGTTGCCGCGCAAGCTATTCTGCTCGCGGCGTTCTTTTGCAGTGTTCAGCATATCCTGCTGTATCACGTCCAACAGTCGCTCTACTGCTACACCGAGTTCAGCAAAGGCGACAGGTGTTTTTTCTTTGGTATCGCGCCGCACCAAGACCGCCTGCTGATTGGTTAAGTCACGCGGCCCCAATTCCATGCGCACTGGCACGCCGCGCATTTCCCACTCGTAATATTTAGCGCCCGGTTTCATATTCTCACGGGCATCAAGATGCACTCGCACGCGTCCTTCCGTCCCACGCTGCCGGTTTTCTAAATCGGTGCGAATCTGATTAGCTGTTTCCAACACACGAGTCTTTTCTTCATCGGCCCGCCAGATGGGAACAATGACGACTTCAGTCGGAGCCAGACGCGGCGGAATACGCACACCGACATCGTCGCCGTGCGTCATAATGAGGCCACCAATCAGGCGCGTCGAGACGCCCCAACTGGTGTTCCAGGCATAGTCTGTCCCCCCACTTTCAGTCTGGAATTTCAGATCGAAAGCTTTAGCAAAGTTCTGCCCCAGGTTATGCGAGGTGCCCGCCTGCAAAGCTTTGTTGTCCTGCATCATCGCCTCACAAGAAAACGTGCGCAGGGCACCGGCAAACTTTTCAGATTCGCTCTTTTGCCCGGTGACAACAGGCATCGCCATCCAGCCTTCCATAAAGGTGCGATAGACGCCCAGCATCCGGCGCGTTTCCTCTTCGGCTTCATCATGCGTGGCATGGGCCGTATGGCCTTCCTGCCAGAGAAACTCTAAGGTGCGCAGGAATAAGCGAGTCCGCATTTCCCAGCGCACCACGTTGGCCCACTGGTTGATTAACAAAGGCAAATCACGATGGCTCTGCACCCACTTGGCGAACATCGCATAAATCACAGTTTCCGAAGTCGGGCGCACCACGAGCGGTTCTTCGAGGGCTTTGCCGCCGCCATGCGTCACAATGGCCAGTTCGGGGGCGAAGCCTTCCACATGCTCGGCTTCTTTGGTCAGAAAACTTTCCGGTATGAAAAGAGGAAAGTAAGCGTTGCGATGGCCTGTCGCTTTGAACATATCGTCGAGGGCGCGTTGCATCCGCTCCCAGATGCCATAACCATCGGGGCGAATCACCATGCAGCCGCGCACGGGGGAATAATCGGCCAGTTCAGCGCGTAAAACGACTTCGTTATACCAGGCGCTAAAATCGGTAGCGCGGGGAGTTAACTTCTTATCATCACTCATGGGGTAAAGGGTATTGGGGTGTGGCTAATCAATTTTAATACTGTGTTTTTCCAGAATCTTTTCAACACGCACGCGCGGCTTGTGCAAGTGTGGCATTTGTGGCGGGATGGTGATATTGAACTTTAAGATTTTCTTATTCACCTGCTCAACTTTGTCCTGCAAGAACTTTAAGGCATTCTGCCAGTTTTGTTCGATAATTTGCGGGTCAGCACGCGGTTGACTTAATGCAGCCAGGCGAGAACGATGGGCGCGCAGAATATACTGTTCCGCTTGCTCAATATCGAGCTTAATTTCGTCTTCTTGCAAAACCCAGGGCGGCGGCAAATCGGCGTTTTTCAATAGCTTACTGGCCAGCATCTTCGGATTGACCATCTCTTCCGAATTAATATACTGCCGCTTGCCCTTGCCTTTTAAGTTGTCAAACTCACCCCGCTCTACCGCCTCACGGATGGCCCCGGCGATAAAATCCTCTAACGGTTCTTTGTCTTTACGGTCTTTACTCATACGACTCCTTACGGCCCTCACCCCCGGCCCCTCTCCCACGCTGCGGGAGAGGGGAGCACAAAGGCATAATTGCTCGTTTGCAGGCAATGCTAAATATCCTTATGACAACTGCATAGAGCTATTTGCTATCTAAACCGCTATCCTGTGACCTCCCCTCGCCCGCAGCGTGGGAGAGGGGCCGGGGGTGAGGGTTATCCCTCACACACCACACGAAAACCGACAAATGGCCCATCGGAGAGCCACCATTTGCTCTTGGGGTTTTGCGGGTCGGTCATGTCCCAATCGGGGGTTTGCACCTGACGCGCCACCGGCGTAACCTTGGGGGCTTTATCGCGCCATGAGCCGCCGCGCACTACGCCCACGCCATCGGCAGCGATGCACCACTCCGCCACGTTGCCTAACATATCGTACAAGCCCCACGGGTTCGGTTGCTTGGTAGCCACTTCGTGGGTTTTGTCTTCGGCATTCTCCCAGTACCAGGCGTGGTCATCCAGATAGGTCTTCTGGTCGAACAACTCATTGCCCGTTGCCCCGGCGCGGCAGGCATATTCCCACTCGGCTTCAGTGGGCAAACGATATTTCTTGCCGGTTTTCTTCGAGAGCCACTGGCAGTATAATTCGGCGGCGTGCTGCGTCATCGCTAGGGCCGGATAATGCTGATGGCCAAAACCGCGATCTGGCGCACCATAGGGCTTGCTGGGGCGCGAAGCGGCATCCACTCCCGCCGCTTGATCCTGCTGGCTCAAATCGAGGCGAAAGGCATAAATGTCATACTCATCCCAGGTGACTTCAGTCTTACCCATCCAGAAGGGCTTTAGCTCAACCTTGCGCATCTGCCCCGGCTTAGCAGGGTCGGCCATGCTAAAACTGCCGCCGCTAATGGGCAGCATCTCAAATTTGACCAGAGTGCCTGGAATAGACTGGGTATAAGCCCCGGTTGCTTTGGCCTCGGCAGCATTATTTTGTGCTGGCGCTTCCGCCGCCACAGATGGCATGGAGAAGCATGAGAAAGCCGTGAACTGCGCTGCAACGGCCAGCGTATAGAAGAGCGTTTTACACACCACAAGTGGAGTAGAGATTTGAATGCGTTGCTTCATAATATGGTTCAGCCTGATTTTAGGTCTCGGATTATTCTGGCAAAGCTCTATCCAGTCTGCTGCCAATAGTCCAACGAATGTGAAATTGAGACGTTTTGAGTATGCCCAACTCGAAATGGGGGTGCAAACGCGGCTGGTGGTCTACACACTAGATCAAGCCACCGCTGAACGCGCCTGCACCGCGGCTTTTAATCGCATTGCGCAACTGGAAGACATCATGAGCGATTACCGCCCGACCAGTGAATTGATGCGCCTCTGTGCTCGTGCCGGGGGGCCACCGATAAAAGTGAGTGATGATCTATTCTTTGTTTTGCAACGTTCTCAGGAAGTTGCCGCGCGCAGTCATGGCGCGTTTGACATCACCGTGGGGCCATACGTCGCACTCTGGCGCAGAGCGCGCAAGCAGCATGTATTTCCGACGACCGAGGAATTAGCGCAAGCCGGTAAACTGGTGGGGTGGCAAAAGGTGCGTCTTGGTGCCAGGCATAAAACAGTGCAGCTATTGGTGCTGGGGATGCGCCTTGATTTAGGTGGCATTGCCAAAGGCTATGCAGGCGACTGTGCGCTGGATGTGCTCCAACAGTTTGGTATTACACGCGCGCTTTTTGAATCTGGCGGCGACATTGTAATGAGTGATCCACCACCCGGTAAAGCAGGCTGGAATATCGAAATACTGAATGCGGGCCAAGAGTTGAAACAGCACACACGCCTGCTGGCTAACGCCGCAATTTCCACATCCGGCGATACCGAGCAGTTCGTCACCTTCAACGGCCAGCGCTACTCTCATATTGTTGATCCTCGCACTGGTTTGGGCTTAACCGACCGCATCGCTGTCACCATTATCGCGCCTAAGGGCATTACATCCGATAGTCTCTCCACTGCCGTTAGCGTATTGGGGGCGCAACAAGGACAGCGGTTAGCAAAATCTTATCCCGGCACCTGGGCTTATATCCGCCGTGACCATGATAAAGTACAATAGCCGCAAAAAGGCACAAAAGACACAAATGTAGAGGACAGAGGATCGAGGATTGTATAAAAGTAGTTATAGCTGTTGCCACAAAACATATTTTTGATCTTCCTATCTAAGGCTTTTGTGTCTTTTGTGCCTTTTTGTGGCTGTTCTCCCCAAGGAAAGAAAAATGCTATCAGCAAGCGATCCGACACGACGGTTCTCTAACCGTGTGGAATATTATATCCTCTATCGCCCCAAATATCCTGCCGCTGTCTTGCAGCTTTTTCAGGCAGAGCTTGGGTTATTGCCCACCCACACCATCGCTGATATTGGCTCTGGTACCGGGTTTTCGGCAGAGCTATTTCTGCAAAATGGCAATACGGTCTTCGGCGTCGAGCCGAACCGAGAAATGCGCGAAGCCGCCGAAAGCTTATTGAAGGACTACCCTAACTTCAAAAGCATTGAGGGCACTGCTGAAGCGACAACTTTAGGAGCGCACAGTATTGACTTCATCATTGTGGGGCAAGCCTTTCACTGGTTCAATCCAGTACAAGCCAAAGTGGAATTTAAACGCATCTTAAAGCTTGGGGGCACAGTGGCCTTAATCTGGAATCAACGGCTCACGGATACCACACCCTTTGCCCGCGCTTATGAGGAACTGTTGCTAAACTACGGCACTGATTATCAGGATGTGTCGCATAAAACCGTCACCGCTACGGATGTAAGTGTGCTGCAAGAATTCTTTGCACCACAGGGCTTCACCGTAAAATCATTTGCCAATGCTCAAGTATTCGACTTCCTCAGCTTAAAAGGACGCCTACTTTCTTCCTCTTATGCACCACTGCAAGGCCATCCTAACTTTGAACCTACCCTCGCGGAACTGCAACGTATTTTCGATGAGTTCCAAGCCGATGGACACGTCCAGTTTGACTACCAGACAATGGTTTATTACGGTCAACTTGTTTAATTTCGCACCGACATTGCAGCTTTGAATTTTGCTGCGACAACAGGCTTAAATTCCAGAGCATAACCCGAACAAGGAACGACATTCATGACGTGGGCGCAGAGTTATAATCCAGCGGGCAACATTTATCTCTCAGCACTCTTAGCAGCCTTGCCAGTTGTGGTGCTGCTGGGACTCCTCAGCTTTGCTCATGTCAAAGCGCATTGGGCGGCTCTTACGGGGCTGGCGTCTGCGCTATTGTTAGCAATCCTTTTCTATCGAATGCCCATAATGTTGGCCTTGGCCGCTGCCGGTAATGGTGCGGCTTTCGGGCTGTTCCCCATTGGCTGGCTGGTGCTGAATGCCATCTTTATTTACGACATCACCGTCACTACCGGAAGTTTTGAGGTGGCCAAGCAGACTATTGCGGGGCTGGCCAGTGATCGCCGCATTCAAGCTCTCTTTATCGCGTTTAGCTTTGGGGCCTTTATTGAAGGTGCGGCGGGTTTCGGGGCGCCCGTAGCCATCTCCGCCGCGATGCTGCTGGGGCTGGGCTTCCGGCCTATCCACGCTGCCGGGTTAGCTCTCATCGGTAACACAGCTCCGGTGGCGTTTGGCTCACTTGGCATTCCGCTTGTCACGCTGGCCAAAGTCACCGGATTAGACTTGGGGCAACTGAGTGCAATGGTGGGACGGCAATTGCCATTCTTTTCTATTCTGATTCCGTTCTGGCTCATTGCCGCCATGTCGGGGTGGCGTGCCATGTGGGAAGTCTGGCCTGCCTGCTTGGTCGTAGGAGGCACGTTTGCCCTCTCCCAATTCTTAGTCAGCAATTATCATGGCCCTTGGTTGGTGGATACCATCAGTGCCATTGTCTCAATGCTCGCGCTAAGCTTGCTCCTCCGCTTCTGGCAGCCGCGCACCACATGGCGTTTTGAGCATGAGGCAGAGCATACAGCCGATAAAGACAGCACAGGCTTGGTAGCTACGCGCCGCGAAACGCAACGCGCCTGGATGCCGTGGGTCATTTTATCGGTGTTGGTTTTTCTGTGGAGTTTGCAGCCTGTCAAAGATGCGCTAAATAATGTTTCCAATATCAACATCTCTGTGCCCTACCTGGATAAGGGAGTGGTGCGCGTTCCGCCCGTAGTGCCTAAGCCCAAAGCCGAAGATGCTATTTTCGCCTTAAACTGGCTTTCGGCCACTGGCACAGCCCTCCTGCTGACGGGCATTCTTTCGGGACTGTTGCTGGGTTTGCGCCCTCTCGCGTTGCTGCGCCTCTACGGTCAAACCCTGCTGCGCGTGCGGTGGTCGCTGTTGACGATTGCCACCATGCTGGCCCTGGGATTCACGACACGCTTCAGCGGCTCCGATACCACAATGGGATTAGCCCTGGCAGGAACGGGCGTGTTATTCCCGTTCTTCTCTCCCCTACTTGGCTGGCTGGGCACGGCCCTCACGGGTAGCGATACGTCTTCTAATGTGCTCTTTGGCAACTTACAACAAGTCACGGCGCACCAGATTGGGGTGTCGCCGATTCTGACGGCTGCCGCCAACAGTTCGGGTGGAGTGATGGGCAAGATGATTGACGTACAGAGTATTGTCGTGGCGGGCGTGGCGACAGAGCAGCAAGGCGATGAGGGAGAAATCCTGCGCTACGTCTTTTTCCACAGCATCGCCCTGGCCGTAATGGTGGGCATCCTGGTTCTCCTCCAAGCGCATGTGTTTCCAAGCATGGTGCCTCATGCAGCCATGCGTTGAATCGCCCATTTTTGGAGAATCAATTTGCGGCAACAACGACACCAAGCCCGCCCGCTCGACTCTCGCTATTAGCTTATGCCTTTGAGAGCCTGCGAAGGCAGGCTTTGCGCTGTTGTTGCCTGCGGCTTCAGCCGCCTGGCCTATGAAGTTAAGGCAGCAATTTAGCTCGTCCCCAGTGGGAGCGGTCAGAGGAGTTTTTGTCCGTACCATTCCACATCAGTTGGCGTTTCCGGCCTGTGCCATCGGTGCTATCATCTATCGCTAAATCAAAACGCAGTTCGGTGCCTGGTGTGGGCTTGATGGAGAGGGCTTGCCACGGGATAGCGGCTTCGAGGGTGTAACTCTTGCCGTCTACGCCGGGCACGACGATCATCTCACAGGGATATTGCTGTGGCGCGTTAGCGTAATAAAAACGTCCTTCGCGCTGTCCTGCACTGAGCAGCACTTGACGATCAGTAAAGAGAAGCGGGCCACCCGCATCCAGCTTTTCGGAACCCAGGAACAGTTCTAAGCCATCGCCGCTCCATAGCATATTGCCAGTCTGCTCATTCTTCATCGGGGTGGGGTCAATCACCGTGGCTAACAGATACAAATTGGCGTCATCCCAACAGAGTTTGAAGGTGCCTTCCATATCCCCGGCGTTGTTGCCTTGCACAGTGCGTTTGGCGGAAATTTGCTCTGGCGGGATGCCCGGCCAGTTTTTGGTAGTGCCATCAATTTTGATCGGGCCAACCGCACGCGGCACAGTCGCCGTCTTGGTGCCGCCACCGGCGGGAGTGAAGCGGGGATCATCCAGGACGAAGGGCTGCTTCGCGCCTGTCCAGACATCATAGATGTTGTAGTTGGTCTTCATCATCTCGGCCAGCATGGGCTTCCACGGACGGTCAGCCACATTGATTAAACCGGAGTTGGCCCGCTCGCCATTAAAGCCTTGAAACCAGCGCCCGGTGGTAGCTTGATCCACAAGGGTAAACCATTCAATGCCTACTACATAACCAAGCGAAGCCGCCTGCTCAACATAATTGCGATAAGCTAAACCGCGTATCTGCTGGCTCGCTACTTCCAGACCACCAACGAGGCCCGATTCGCTGGGGGCTGTCCAGTAATACTCGCTCAGCATCATGGGGCGACCACCCGTCCACTCGTGGATGCGATTGAGGAAATCCTTATCGAGCGCATAGGTGTAGTAATTGAAAGAAATGACATCCAGGTATTTGCCCGAAATGCGACAAAGTTGCTCGTTGTTGATGGTGCCCGGCTGAAGCCGATTGCCAATCAGCATGTGGTGCGTATCGTATTTGTGAAAGGTGCTAGACACCAGTTGGAAATAGCTCTCAAAGAAGAGGCCGGTGAATGCCTGCATGTCCTCGGCGGCAGCTTTGGTTTTGACCAGCAGACTCAAATCGTTTAACGCCTCGAATGAGTCGGCGTTCGCTTCCCAGGCGGTGTTGAAGTCCGCAATAGTCTTGTATTTCTCATTGAGCATTTGCACGAGGCGACGCTTGCAGGCAAAAGTGCCTTTGAGGGTGGGCACCACTTTGGGAATGTCTTCATAAAGCGGCTCGTTCACCAGAAAATAGCCAATCAGCAGCGGATCATCCGCACTGCGCGGGAGGTTCTTGGCGAAGTTATGCTCGACTTTCGTGCGGTTGGTTTCGTCAAAGGGGTCCCACGTCTCGTTGATACCAGGCAGACGAGGAATGCCATCATCCCACTGTCCCAGTGGCAGAAAAGAGACGTAGGGAAAATGCGCCGTCTGGACCGCTTGCGGGATGGGCGAGAAGGCACCAATCGAGTTGAAGCCCCATTTTTTTACGCGCCCAATCATGCGCGCCGCATAATCTTCCGAGGTATGGGGCTGGCCATACTTGCGGATGGTATTGGCCAAGTGAAAGGAGACAACCTCATTGCCATGTCCGCTGAGATAGGCGCTCTTGAACTGGTTATCGTAGGGGGGTAGCCACTCATAAGCATCCTCGCGGCCTTTGACCAGGGTGTAGTCATCGCTTGGCCCAAAGCCACACACACCCATGTGGAAAAAGGCATTGCCATCAGGATCAACCAGGAACCATTTATTAGTCTTCTGCTCAACGTAGAAGAATCCGGTTTTATTAAGTCCGAGTTTGGCCCCGCTCCCTGGCAAGCCGCCGTAAGTATCACCCACGGGAGGTTGCAAACTATCGTAATAGGCTTTTTCACTTTCGACATCGGCCTTGAGTTCATCCAGGCTTTTAACCTTGTCCGGCCAATCTTGCAGTTTCGATTGACCAAAAGCATCCACGACGGGAACCGGCTTGCCGTCCCCGGCTCCGCCGCTGCCAACGGCTATCTTATAAGTCGAGACATTATGATCCATTGGAGTAATAAAGCTCCAGGCAAAGATGCTCCAGCCCCATTCGCGGTTGTCTTGTAGCTCCTCATAGGAAAAAGGAGGAATGGTAAAGCTCAAGCTCTTGCCCTGATTATTGGTGAGTTGTAAATCGCCTGCATTGCCCTGAAACAGCTTTGGCCCCGCTGGTTTCGCGGCAGGGAAAGCCTGCTCGTTCGCCCCGATTTTCCAGTGGCCGCCCTGGCTAAAACTGAAGTTGATGAGCATGGTCGTCTTGAACCATTTCACATCCGCTGGCAGCTTTGAGAAATTCAACGCGATATTGCCTACATCATCGGTGGTGACATCAAGCTGTGCGCCGCCATCATACTTCACAGTTGCCGTCTTGCCAGCAGGAACTTTTTCGACCAACTTATAGGGCGTCTGCTTTGCATCATTCATTAGCGTCGGGTAATCGAGGGTAAATTGGCCCATGTTCCCGTTGTCTATCATAATGCCATCTGGTGTCATATTAAGCGTCGCTGCGCAAACCAAAGTAGTGCTACTGGCGAGCAGACACGCCATCAGCACCGATAAATAAACCCGCAACATATACCGTTTCCTTAGTGAGTGGGAAGTAGAACTAAAGTGAAGGATTAAACACCGAAGCGGTGAGTTCCCATGAGGTGTTTGACTCAAGTTTAGCTGACAAGTTTCAAGAGTGTCAGATGAGGAAGTTTCCCAACAGAGCAAAGTAGTTCTTGAGTTATAATCTGCCTATAAGTTGAAACTTTAGTGCAATCCACTTCAACTTTATCTCATTTGCAATAAAGTTCAAATTATCCATTGCAATTATGCTATTACGAATACTCACTGTCTCCTTTATTCTCCTCTTGCTTTCCTATGGCCAGGTAGCCCAAGGGGCGAACGCCCTGCAAAGCATCCATCAACGGGGTGTCCTGGTCATTGGCTCGGATGCCACCTATCCCCCTTTTGAGTTAAAAACTGGCGACCGCTTTGAAGGTTTTGACATTGATTTAGGCAACGAGATTGGCAAAGAGTTGGGCGTCCCCGTGCGCTGGGAGAATATCAACTGGGATGGCATCTTTGCGGCGCTCAAGGCGAACAAGTTCGAGCTCATTCTTTCGGATGTCGTTATTACCGACAAGCGCAAACAAGAACTGGCCTTCTCCCGCCCGTACTTCTTATCCGGCCAAACGATTGTGCGGCGTAAAGGCGACACGCGCATCAACTCTTCTAAAGACCTGCCGGGCAAATTGATAACGGTACAGCAGGAAACTACGGGCCAATACGCGGTAGAAAAGATGGGCCTGCCGCCAGAGCATATTCGCAAATTCGAGACAATGCAAGATGCCCTGCTCGAAGTGCGCAATGGACGGGGTGATGCCGCCGTCGGCGATCTGCCAGCCTTACGCGAGATGATTCGCAAGGGCTATCCCGAATTAGAAATAGTGGGCGGCATCTTCGTCCATGAAAACTATGGCGTCGTCATGCGGCGCGGCGAGCCAGAATTATTAGCCGCAGTCAATGCAGCTATCGCACGCATTATGGCCGATGGCCGTTACGCACGTATCTACCAACGCTGGATACGGGAACCATTGCCACCCACCTATCTGGCTGGTCTGGATAAGGTGCAAAGCCAGGGAACGCAGCATGAAGTCACTGGCACTGGGTCAGCTTTCTCGATCCGCTGGGATTTATTGCGCAGTACCTGGCCGCTTTTGCTGCGCGGCGCACTGATGACGCTGTGGATCACGTTCCTGGGCCTCTTGCTGGGCGTACCACTGGGTTTAATCGTCGCGCTGTCGCGCCTCTCGACATTGCGGCCCCTGTCATTGCTGGCGACAGTCTATATCGAAGTGGTGCGTGGCACTCCGCTGCTCATGCAAATCTTTGTGATTTACTTTGTGCTACCCTCCCTGGGCATCTCTCTGCCGCAAGTGGTCGCCGCCGTCGCCGCCCTCACGCTCAACTCTGCCGCTTATATTGCTGAGATTTTCAGGGGCGGGATTGAGAGCATTGACTCTGGCCAGATGGAAGCAGCACGGGCCTTGGGCATGGATTACCGAGGCGCGATGCGCTGGGTGATTCTACCGCAAACGCTGCGCCGCGTCCTCCCGCCACTCACTAATGAAGCAGTAGCATTGCTAAAGGATTCCTCCTTAATCTCTATCATTGGCCTGTCGGAACTGATGCGCGTCGGGCGCGAACAGGCCAGCAACTCCGGCTCGCCAGTGACTATTGTCCTCGCGGTGGCTGTCCTTTACCTGGTGATGACACTACCCCTCACCCATTTAGTGCGCCGTCTGGAAACTCGTTGGCAACCAATCAGTCAGCTACGGCCTACTCGTCAGTCGCGGCTGCGCACTTTGCCTATCGCTCAGCAATCAGTTGAGCGTAGTGGGGGTGAAGTGTTGTGAAAGCAAACGGCGCGGCACCTTTACTGACGGTCTCTAACCTGCACAAAAGTTTCAGTCGCCTTGAAGTCCTGAAGGGCATCAGCTTAACCATGCAGGAAGGTGAAGTGGTGGCTTTAATTGGAGCTTCCGGCAGTGGTAAATCCACTTTATTGCGCTGTCTCAACCGTTTAGAATCGCCAACTTCCGGCACTATTCACTTTCGAGGTGCCGAACTCTTTCCGGCCAACAGCCAACTCGATCTCAACCAAGCGCGACGTGAGATTGGCATGGTGTTCCAACGCTTTAATCTTTTCCCACACCTCACGGCCTTAGAGAACGTAACCTTAGCGCCACGCAAGGTCTTAGGCGTCTCAGAAGAGCAGGCGGCACAGGAAGGGCAGGAGTGGTTGGAGCGGGTTCATTTAGGGGCTAAAGCCGATAATTATCCGGCGGAACTTTCGGGTGGGCAGCAGCAACGTGTCGCCATTGCGCGGGCTTTAGCCTTGCGCCCGGCTTTGCTATTATTCGATGAACCGACCTCGGCGCTCGACCCGGAACTCGTCGGTGAGGTGTTGGAAGTAATGCGCGACCTCGCTCAAGAAGGCCGTACCATGTTGGTGGCTACGCATGAAATGAGCTTTGCCCACGATGCCGCCAGTCGCGTGCTATTTCTGGATGATGGCTGTGTCCTGGAAGAAGGCCCGCCAGAGCAGGTCTTGGAAGCGCCGCGCCAGGAACGCACGAAGGCATTTCTCGCCCGTGTGCTTAACCATTAGCTAAATGACTAATCGGCTCATTGCGGCGCAATACCATCCCCGGACGCTGCCCCGTCAACTTTCCGTTATCCAGCACGGGAACCCCATTGACAATAACCGTGGAGATACCAACCGGTTTCGCCATTGGGTCAGCCGTGGTCGCGGTATCCAAAACTCGGCGGGGATCGAAGATAACCACATCCGCCTGCATACCTGGTTTTAGTAAACCCCGATTTTTGAATCCCATGCGCTGAGCAGGTAATGAAGTCATTTTGCGGATGGCTTCTTCCAGGCTCAAAACGCGCCACTCACGCACATAGCGGCCCAAAATGCGCGGATAGGTTCCGGCAGCGCGGGGGTGGGAACTCTTCAAGCCGCCATCGGTGCAGAACATAACGCGCGGGGCTGCGATAAAACGCCGCACATCTTTTTCTTGCATGGCAGTTACGACCACGCCTTCCTGCCCGGTGGCGTCTTTGCCATGGGTATTCCTGACGATTTCCTGGATGATGGTAACGGGGTCTTTACCCGTCATAGTTACCAGTTGAGCCAGAGTCTTGCCAATCCAGGCGGGGTTGGGTGTGTAAGTTGTAAGCAGGACGTTGCCCGGCCCACCAATTTCATCCAGCCCCTTTTGCCAGGCAGCACGATTGTCCCAGTCGCGGGTGGGTGTAATGACAGTAATCGTTGAGCGCCAGTAATCGTAGGGATACACATCCGCACTGATGTCCAGGCCGCGCCGATTGGCGTCTGCCATCATGCGCAGGGTCTCATCAGCCTTGCCCCAGACCGGACTGGAGCCCAGTTTGATGTGCGAAATCTGCGCGGGCAGGTGCGCCTCGTCCGCGATACGGATGACTTCACGAAAAGAGGTCAATGCCTCGTCTTCTTCATCGCGCACATGGCTGATGTAAATGCCACCATGCGCGGCGGCAATTTTAGCGCAAGCAATCACTTCTTCGGTTGTGGCATAAAGCCCCGGATCATATTCTAAACCCGATGAGAGTCCAAGCGCCCCGGCCTGCATTTCCTGCTCTGCCAGTGCCTGCATCTTTTCCATTTCAGCATTCGTCGTGGGTCGCTTATAATCTTCGCCCATCACCTGGCTGCGAAGAGTGCCATGCCCGACAAAGGAAGCGATGTTTAAGGCCACATGCTTCGTTTCCACATCCGCAAAAAATTGCGTGAGTGGCAAATGTGAAAAACCATCCTGTCCTACAATAGCGGTCGTAATGCCCTGGCGAATCTGGCTTTCTGCGTCCGGCGTTTCCAGCAACCCACCATCGGCGTGGCTATGCGTATCAATAAATCCCGGCGCGACCACCATGCCTCGTGCCACAATGACTCTCTCACCGGTGCGGGGCCGCAGGTGCCCAACCTCTTGAATCACGCCATTAGCGATACGCACATCAGCGCGTCGCCGGTGTGCGCCAGTGCCATCCACCACCGTGCCCCCCGTAAGCAGTAGCGATGGCTTAATGATTGGGTTAGGATTTGGCTCCTGACCAACCGCCTGTCCCCATACCCAATTAAGTTTGAAGGGGAGCAAGATTAACAGCAGAAATAATAAACGTAGTTTTGGCATAGCTCTTCTTTCTAAAATGTAACGACTCTTATGAGGGTAACAGACTATTGATTTAACCGTATAGAGACTCAAAACACCTGCCCCTAAAGGAGCGGGCTGAAAGGGCAAGACCCGTGAACGGGCCTGTTAGCAATCCTCGTTAGCCCGGTTCACCGGGCTTCTCGATTCAGCCCGCTCCTTTAGGGGCGGGTTGCTCATTCCTGATAAGTTTAACTTTCCACTCTCTCCACATGAAGATGGCCCGCCCCGATTTCTAGTGCTTCGTTTACGGTGTCGTCAGCGAGCGGTTCATCCTGGCTGTCGCATTGCGCCATGATGCTGCCATAGGGTAGCCAACGGGTCGCTACAAGAGACACCGCCGCAATCGTCGCCCCTACCCAGAAGGGCAGTTGATAGTTATGAAAGCGTTGCCACAACCAGGCTCCACCGATGGGCACGGTGACAGCAGCCACATGGTTCATCGTAGTGCCCATCGCTACACAGGGAGCCAATTCCCCCTTACGCACAATCCGGTGCAGGTAAGTGGTAAAGCCAACCCCGAAAGAGAAAAGGATATTGTCTAAGAGAAAGAGAGCATAGAGTGCGCCCACGGTGCGCGAGGTGGCATAACCGAGAAACACGGCTATCAGTCCGATGCTGTAGAACGTCAACGGCCCCCGTTCACCCTTACGGTCTACCAGTTTGCCGATAGCCGGTGCGGTCACAGCAATAAGAATCGCATTGACTAATTGTAATGCCAGCATGTGCGCTAAGGGCACGCGGTAAACCAGGATCAGGGCGAAAGAGGCGAAGATAGCGAAAATTTGGCGACGGCAGCCTTCGAGAAAAGTCAGCAGATAAAACAAGCTGTATTCACGCCGCAAAATGAGTCGCGCCCGTGGCTCGGTAGAGGCGCTGTGCTTGCCTAACGCCATGCACAACACACCAGAGCTTATAATGCAACCACCCGCCAGATAAAAGTAAGCGGCATAAGGTAGTGTCGGCAGCACTTGCTTTATCACCCACGCCACACCCAGCCCCGCTAATGTCGCCACAGAACCAACCGCGCCCATGCGCCCCAGGTGGCGACCACCTTCTTGCCCTTGCGCGAGGGTAAGAGTGATAACTGGAGACATCGCCGCATAAAGATGAAAGCCAACTGACCAGAAGATAGTGACGGCGATCAAAGGGCCAAAGCTGGGCACCTGGCCAGTAGCTCCGACACCAATGCCTGCAATGAGTAGCCCCAGCCCGGCCACCCGCGATTCGGCGAGGTCTACCAATGTGCCTGTGGTAATGGCAGTCAGAAAACCGGGGATTTCCCGCAGTGATTCCAGGCCACCTAACTGGAGTGGCCCAGCGTGCTGCACATCGCGCAGGTAATTCTGGAAGACACCCATGTAAATGGCAAAGCCAAAAGAAAAGAGGAAGGTGAGGGCGGTGAATAAGTTCCAGTCACGGCGCAGTGTCCGGGCATCGTCATTGTTGAGCATCCTGCCATGCTTTCTAAAGAGGGTTATTGGTTGTAAGTCTACTGTAATGGGACGCCATGCCTGCGGCGACGCTAATTTCATGCGCTATTTGAACGCTATTCAGTGCCGGAGCTATAAAAGCCCCGGCAGAGAGGCCGTTGGACGCCACAAAGATTAAGGTTGTAATCAGTGTACCGTCCGGGAGGACGGTTGGCTTTAGCCTTCCTGCCGGGGCTTTTATAGCTCCGGCACACAGGCAACATTAACTTCCTGAAAGACGGAAATCCAATTCTGCTGGCGGTGGATATTCAGCCCGCACGCGTCGCCGCAAGCTCTCATCTATGGCTACGCCTTCTGTCTGCGCCAGCCTTTTTTCGTGCATTCCGAACCAGAGATCAGTCAATGACACCTCGCCCTCGCGGATGTCCGCGAACTCTAAAGGTTGGCGCAGAATCGCCGCCACTGTTTCCAGATCGTCTAATTGCAGCGCGGCGCGGGCACGTAATAATTGCACCCGGCTATGGGCCTGCACTGTGGAGGGCACAGTCTCCAATAATGGTGGCACCGCAGCGGCGCGATTCGCCCCCAAGAGAGCCTCACAGCATTCAATGACTAGGCGTGTGACGTGCGGCGCCAAATCCACAGCTTGCTCGTAGAGAGCAGCGGCTGCTTCATACTGCTTCTCATCCTGAGCCAACACCGCCAGATTGCGCAAGGCCCAGGCTGACGGCTCGTGTTGCAGTGATTTCGTCCAGGCATCGCGCACTGCCTCTAATTGTCCAGCAGCGTAGTACATCACTCCCAGGTGCAGCCACGAGAGCCAGTGGTCGCCGTGCCCGGCTTGCACCGCGCGTTCCAGCAACTCCCGCCACTGGGTTTGCACCATCCAGGCTCCCGGCTCCTGCGCCGGGTCTTGATATGGCAGTTCTCCATTTTGCAACAAGTTGAGCCAGGGTGCCTGGTCTGCACCTAACGAAGTCGCGGGGAAAGATAAATCAGGCGTGAGCAACGGAGTTTCCTGCATGGCTTCACGGCGCAGTTGCTCTAACGTGCCCCACCCTGAACCCATCTGATGCAGTGTCGCCGGGGTGGTAGATGCCACCATTGAGAGTTGCTGGTCAATCGCTGCCATGCGTTCTACGGGCAGTAGTCGCTCTAAAGTTTCATCTACTGTTGTCCAAGCCTTTGCCCAATCGGAACCATGTATTGTGGGGCCATCAGCTTCTAATAATCCATAGGCTTCCAGCCACGACCACTGTGCCTGTGGCGGCATGGGCAAGCAGTGGGATTGAGTGCGCGCTAAACCGGCTTGGATTTCAATATAAGGCCGGTCAGGAACAGAAAGATACTCCTGCCAGCGCCGCCCACCCGGACTCATGCCCCAGACGAACAATTTGCGCGCTTGCAAGCGGGCCGTCGAGGTTTGCACTAATCCTGTGCCTTGTCCATCTAAGGCCGCAATCCAGGGACGTTGCCCATCGGGAATGCGAAAGAAGAAATCATTAGCCGCATCCAGATTAGTGGAGTACGTAATATCGGTATTCTCCCAGAGAGGCACCGACACCCGTTGCAATCCACCACGATACGCATTCTTATAGGCATAATCGGTTGGCGTTACCACTCGCACCGAAGGATGCTCCGGGACGGCGATATTCGACCACCAATACATCGGGGTTATTTCATCGTGCGGGTTCGTAATGCTGACGCGCACAAAGAGCATAGGTGAACCAGAAGGTAAATAAGCATCAATCCGAAACGGCACTTGTCGCACCCTTTCCCATTCAAACAGGCAGAGGACAGGTTCACCCTCAGGCGTGTTTAGCCGGGCCGCAAAGAGCGGTGAACAGGTCAGGGGGCTATGCCCCGGCACACCGATATTCCACTCCACCCCGCCGCTAAACCAGGCGTTACGCGTCGCCAGGTTCGCAGGTTGAAAGACAGGGTTGCAATACAGCAACTCACGTTGCGATGGTTTATGATAGAGTGACCATAGCCGTCCGCCCAATTCTGGCAGAAAGGTAGCGCGCAACACCTCGTTTTCCAAGACTGCGGCCTGGAAAGCCCGCCTTTTGCGCTGGCGCTCATAGCCATCCTGCATTCGATAAGGCAAGAGGCTAATGTCAAAGCCATAACCGAGATAGGCGCGGTCTTCGGCTGGGATGTCATCTTCCACCTCTTGGACAAAATTGACACCGCGCAGACGTTGTAAAGATGGCAGTGGATTCTCCGGCCCTAAGTCTGCTGCCGGAAGATAATAGGACTCAAAGCGGAGTTCATTCATACTTTTCCTGTCGCATCCTTCTTATACTGCATCTTAACGTTCGGCATTTTAATGGGACGCAAAGCTTCGCTACGCTAATTACATGCGCAATTTAGACGCTATTATTCAATCAATAGCGTCAGCTTGCGTTGCGCAGCATGGCGTAGCGAAGCTTTGCGTCCCATTGAATTGCATCTGTTTAAGCATGGAATTACTATGGACTATACAATACTGGGACGCACCGGCCTCCAGGTGAGTGTGCTGGGGTTAGGCGGTGGTGGGCATAGCCGCTTAGGTCAACAAACTGGTAGCAGCGAGGCGCGGTCTATCGCTCTCGTACAGCACGCGCTGGAACTGGGCATTAACTTTATAGATACCGCCGAAGCCTATGGCACCGAAGCTATCATCGGCCAGGCGTTGCAGGGCAGGCCGCGTGAAACGGTCATCATTTCCACCAAGAAATCTATGCGCCAGCAAGATGCTCTGGTAACGCCAGATGACGTGCGGCGCGGTCTGGAAGCGAGCCTGCAACGGCTCGGCACGGATTACGTGGATGTCTATCATCTGCATGGAGTCGCGGCGGACGATTACAATTATGCCTCCCAGCAACTTGTGCCAGCCCTGCGGCAATTACAGGCTGAAGGTAAACTCCGCTTTCTGGGCATCACCGAAGCGTTTGCCTCCGATACCACGCACCGCATGATATCGCGGGCGGTTCAGGATGAATGCTGGGATGTGGTGATGGTCGGCTTTAATATTCTTAACCAGTCGGCGCGTGACCGCATTTTGCCTCACACCCGGCGGCAAAACATTGGCTTGCTGGATATGTTCGCCGTGCGCCGGGCGCTAAGCGATGCGGATAAATTGCGGCAGACCGTTGCAGACCTGGCGCAACAGGGCTTAATAGAGCGTGCTGCTTTGGATGAAGATGAGCCATTAGGTTTTCTACTGGGTGAGGGCAAAGCGACCAGCCTCATGGATGCCGCCTATCGTTTCTGCCGCATGGAGCCGGGAGTGCATGTGGTGCTGAGCGGTACTGGAAGCCGACAGCACTTAGAAGAGAATGTAGCGTCTATCCTGCGCCCTCCTCTACCTGCCCCAGATCGGCAACGGCTGATGGAGATATTCGACGGGGTGGATACGGTTTCGGGACAGTAGCATGAAAGTAATAATCAACCCAAATGGCTACCTCTGAGGATGTCATTTCGAGTGGAGTGACCGCAGGGAACGCAATCGAGAAATCTTGCCTTGAACACACTGGACACATTGAAAAGATTCCTCGACTGCGCGTTGCTCCGCTCGGAATGACATCCTCAGAGGTAGAAACTTAAGTTAATCAGGAGCTTTATTTATATGTTTAAGTTAGCTGAAGGTCTTACTTATTACCCGCCGCTAAAGCAGCGGGCTGAAGGGACAGGCCCCCTGAACGGGGCTACTACGGCCAACACAGCCCGGTTTACCGGGCTTCTTAGGATCAGCCCGCTGCTTCAGCGGCGGGTCTGCGCTCTATTCGTTTGCCTTTTTATCCTGCTTTCACGCTGTTCGCTACAGGCAGCCACCTTCTACGTCTCAACCACGGGTAATGACACGGCGGCGGGCACGACTGCCGCGCCGTGGCGCACCATTCAACATGCCGTAGACGCCGCCCAACCCGGTGATACGGTGTTGATTAATGCAGGCACCTATCGAGATTTAATTACGCTTCATAAAGGCGGCACCGCCACCGCACCGCTCACCATAGCCGCCTTGCCAGGAGCACACGTCGTCGTTTCAGGCGCAGATTTACTCAAAGAGGGATGGAGTAAAGCCGAGGGCACCAATGACCCGATTTATGTCCACGATTGGAATTATATCTTTCCCATTGGCTATCGGGATGATCGCACTCCGGTTCTCACCCATCCCGACGATAGAGAGCATGAATTAACCGGACGAGCCGAGCAAGTGATCCATGATGGTCGTTTGCTGCGCCAGGTCTTGCGGCGGGAACAGTTATCACACGGCACTTTTTTTGTGGACATCGCGGCCAAGAAACTCTATGTCTGGCTGCGCGATAGTGGCGATCCAAGCCACACCGAACTGGAAGCGAGTACACGGGATCATTGGCTGGTGGCGGATGGTCTCTCTTATGTCCATGTGCGGGGCATCACTTTCCGCTATGCCGCCAATCATGCGCAACGTGGCGCGTTTTTAATTTCCTCTGGCGGCGGGAATACAGCGCGTGGCTGGGTAGTGGAAGATTGCACCTTCGAGCGCACCAATGCGGCGGGCGCATCGTTCTCTGGCGAGGGGCACCTCTTTCGTCGCTGCACTTTTCAGGATAACGGGCAGCTAGGCTTTGGCACTTCGCGTTGTGACAACACACGGATGGTGGAGTGCAACATCTATCGCAATAACCTCAAAGGTTATTCCACGGGTTGGGAAGCGGGTGGCCTCAAGATCACCCTGTCGCGTGGCTTTGTCATGGATCACTGCCGCTCGGTAGATAATCGCGGCACGGGCATCTGGTTCGACATTGGCAATGAACAGTCAGAGGTCGCCAATTCCTATATCGCCGATAACGACGAAGCAGGTATCTTCTACGAGATTTCCTACAGCCTACACGCCCACGATAATCTCATCGTCAACAATGCCAATCGTGGCGAAACTCCCGGTGGGGCATGGGGTGAGGGCGGCATTACCCTCTCTTCTTCCGAAGATTGTATCGTGGAAAACAACACGCTGATCGGCAACCGCGATGGCATTGCCTTCCGCGAACAGAACCGCAGCACCCCGCGCATAGATCAGCCACGCAACACGCCAGAAGTGCGTATTTTGAATCGTAATCACATGATTCGTAACAATCTGGTTGCTTACTCCCAGGCTTACAACATCGCTCTCTGGCTGGACACCAATTTTTTCGGCCCCCATCCCAGCGGCGGTGATGCGAATAAGCCCATCTTTGAAGACCCGAAAACCCTGAATATCCGCTTTGCTAATAACTTGCTGTTCGCCTTACCGGGCCATTTCAATTATCTTTACGGCCCTCTGTGGCGACCCAAGAGCAAGCAACTGATGACCACTGCCGACTTTACCGCCGCCTCTGGCATTGCCGATTCCTCTCGCATCGCTGATCCGCGCTTTGCCGATGTGGTAGCTGGCGACTATCGTCTTTTACCCGGTTCCCCGGCACTGGCGATGGGTGTTGGTCGGCGCAATAACCAATAGCCCTTACTACCCGCTGGCTAAGTCACCGTTGCTTATGGTTGGATTTGCTCCCTGAATTTGCCATAGGGAAAAATAGAGGAAAAAGTGCTTCACATGCCTATTGACAAGCGTCACAATATAGATTAAGCTTGTTCAAGCTCTATAAAACGGGCCAATTTTTATATTGTTCGGCGCCCACGCAACATTGCAGTCTCGCGGAAGACCCCCTGGTAACACCTGTGGTACACATCACGCTCATTCTGCCAGAAGCTCCAGCCCGACAACACAAGGAAAAGACACATGCTTAACGGAACAGTAAAGTGGTTCAACGACTCCAAGGGCTTCGGCTTCATCGAGCAAGAAGGCGGCGGTGAAGATGTTTTCGTCCATCACAGCGCCATCGAAGCCGATGGTTATCGTTCGCTCCAGGAGGGCCAGAAGGTAACCTTCGAGATCACCAAAGAAGCCAAAGGTTTGCGCGCTGCCAACGTTCGCGCCGCGAAGTAAGCTACTTTACACTTAAAATCATTTAAAGGGATCATCCCTCCCAGCCTAGGCTGGGAGGGATTTTTGTTGCCTTACAAACAGTTCATAAATTGGCCGTTACGTTAGTGGTGCGTGGCCCAGCCGCTCTAAAAGAGTAAGCGCATTTGAGGTTGCCGCCCCAGCCGCCGTGTTATCGAAGATACACCACACTGGGACAGAACGTGCAGCAAATTCCTGTATGGATGCGGCAAGGTTATCAAGGAATTCTGGCGTGTAAGCAGAATAATAGGTGCGGGGTGAGCCATGCAGCCGGTAATAAACCAGACCCTGCCAGCCACCTGGAATAGCAGCCTGTGGCATAAGCGCCGGATCAGCCGCCACTCGCGCTATTTGATAGTCATTCAGTAGCTCGTCGGCCTCTGTTGTGAACCAGGAAACGTGACGCGGTTCGCAGACAACCTGACCCGCGAAATGCTGGCGCAAGGTTGTAAAGAAATCACTCACTACTCCACTGTCTAAAGCGAGGCTGGGAGGCAATTGCACCAACAGGGGGCCGAGTTTGCTGCCCAATGCCGCCGTTTCTTGCAGAAAAGCTACAAGCAACTCTGTCACCCTCCGCAGTCGCAGTTCGTGAGTAATGGTCTTTGGCACTTTAACCGAAAACTGAAACTGTTCAGGCACTGTTGCAGCCCAGCGAGTGTAGGTCTGTGGTCGGTGGGGCCGATAGAACGATGAGTTAATCTCAACCGCCCTAAAGCGAGCGGCATAGCGTTCCAAGTGGCTACCCTCAGTCGGAAATTCGCCTGTCTGCTCAGTAGGAATTGACCACCCGGCACAACAGATGTACACAGGTGTGACCTTAGTCGTGGGTATCAAGAGAGTTTTCCTTCATAGCATAGTTGCCAGCTTGAGTTGACCGATACACAATTGCATTCATCATCTGCCGCAAATTTATCCACTTCAAAATATCCAGTGCAGAGTCCTAAAATAGTTCCACATCAGGTACAATGGAGTATACCGATTGAACTTGGCGTTTCTGCCCTTTAGGTCTGCTCTCTAAGCCACGATATGAATTTTCGTTTGCTTAAGGCTCCTCAAATAACGACTGAGGCAGCCACTACTCAGAGCGAATTGGTGGCACTTGTGCCAGCAACCGCAAGCGTTGCACGTCCTCTTGCTGCCGCTAACCTGGTGGTTGGCAGCACAACCCGCCTTGAACTCGAACGCCAGGAAAGGGGCGTCACGCCCCGCGTGGTAACTTTTTCGTTGATCATGGCGGCAGTGTTCGGGTACGCCCTGCCTGTCATTGACTTTAAGTTGCACAACACCTTCCTGGGGGCGCAGCATTTACCACCGGGGGCGGTGGGCACGCTGATTTTCTTATTAGTTGTGGTGAATCCACTGCTGAGTCGCTTCGCCTCGGCCTGGCGTCTGAGTCGCAATGAAACCCTCACGGTTTATATCACCACCCTGTTTTCTTCTCTCCTCACGGGCCACGGCGCAGAAACGCAACTCATCACCAACTTAATTGCGCCTTTTTATTTCGCCACCAGCACGAATCATTGGCTATCGTGGTTGGACGGGCGTCTTGCGCCGTGGATGACACCTGCTCTGTGGCGCGACGGCGGCCACTATGGGCCAATTGGTCGCGCGGTGGTCAATAACTGGTATGTGGGTACAGCGGGGGCACCAGTGCCCTGGGGCGCGTGGCTTGTGCCGCTCGCGTTGTGGAGCACTTTTACACTTATCAGCTATTTCATGCTGGCATGTCTGGGCGTGATGCTGCGCGCACAATGGGCCGAGCACGAGGCACTATCCTTCCCCCTCCTGCGTTTGCCCCTGGAGATGACCCGCGATTTAGATGCGGGTCAGCACCGGCTGGGGCACATCTCCGGGCGAGAGGATTCCTTCTGGCGCAATCCCTTACTGTGGGTGGGAGTCGCCATTCCCGCAACCATTCAAACCCTCAATGGCCTTAACTTTTACTTTCCCGACGTGCCGCGGGTGCCTCTAGATATTAACACCGGGCTGTTGCTCACCGAAGCCCCCTGGAATCAGTTGGGCTGGGTGCCCCTGGTTTGGTATCCGATGGTGATTGGAGTGACCTACTTATTAGCCACGGAAGTGAGTTTTTCTTTATGGTTTTTTTATTTTTTGATGAAGGCGCAATACGTGGGTGCTTACATGATCGGGTTCCCGGCAGCCACCCTACCCCAGAACGGTGCCCTCTTTCCTGAGAAGCTCATTACCGGTTATCAAACGTGGGGCGCGTTCCTGATGTATGTGGCGCTCATTGGTTGGACAGGCCGCGAGCATTACTTTTACGTGATACGGCGTGCCATAGGGCGTGAGCAACCGCGGGAGGGTGAAAAAACTGAGTTGCTCTCTTATCCAGTCGCCTTCTGGGGATTTTGCCTGTCGTGGCTGGTGATGGTGGCCTTCACGATTGCCGGAGGTGTCCGCTGGGATGTGGCGCTCTTGTTATGGATAACCTACGTCGCTGGCTGCATCGCTCTTACCCGCGTCGCGGTGGAAGGCGGCCTGTTATCCTTGCAGCATCAAAGTGCACCTTTGGGCTTGATCGCCCGCTTGCTCGATAGCGGCCCTAGCCATTGGCTCACCGCAGAGGCAGGCATTGCGCCTGCGGCGATTTTCCAGACTGGTTACGTCGTTCATACCCGTTCCTTTTTGTTACCCAGTTTCTTGCACAGCCTAAAGTTGGCCCATGATCGGAACATCGCTATTAAGCCCTTGGGCTGGCTAATTGCGGCTGTCATTGTGGTGTCCCTGGGTGTCAGTTGGACAACCTGCGTGGGCCTGGGCTACCATAATGGCGGCCTGCAATTGAACAGCCAGTATTGGATGCATGGCAACGGCGATTGGGCCATGAACTTTGTGAAGGTGGTGGAAAACGCGCCGCAAAATACAGCCTGGGTGAACTGGGTTTATCTGACTCTGGGGGCAGCATTAACCTGGGGCATAGTGTGGATGCGCAGCCGCTACCTCTGGTTTCCCTTGCATCCGGTCGGTTACTTAATGTGGGGCAACTACCCCTCGGCCATTTTCTGCGCCTCCATCTTCACGGGTTGGCTCTGTAAGGTCACCATCACGCGCTTCGGAGGACTGGACACCTACCGAAAATTAATGCCCTTGTTTCTGGGGCTGATTCTCGGTGACGTGGCGATGATGCTATTCTGGCTGGGCATTGATGGCTGGCAGGGCCGCACCATGCACCAACTGCTGCCGGGATAGTTATTGCCACTATAACAACCAACCGGATCACTTCGGCGCGTCGGGCTTAACCACAGGCTGACGAAAGGCCCGCTCCACCACATCGTTGGGATCGGTAGACACCGGCCCATCCCGCCATAGCCAGCGCATCATGTCCGGCAAAATCGCCCCGCCATACTTCTGCCCGTGCTGATTCATGCCCCAGGAGTAATTCACATCATAACCCTTCTGGGTCAACGCCTTCATTAGCCGCACATTCTGCAAAAACCAGTCGCGGGTTGGGTCATAGACACCGTTGCGCAGACCACGATTGTCATTGCGGCCATCACAGAGGAACACCCGCAGCGGTTTTTTCTCGCTCGCCAGCACCCGTTCGGGATAGACATGACCACCGCGTAAATTAACGAAGCTACCTACATTGCTAAGCACCTTGCGGAAAGCATTGGGCCGCTCCCACGCCACCGTAAAGGCCGCGATTGCCCCGGAACTGGAACCGCCAATACCATGCATCTCAGAGTCTTTGGAAATGTTGTATTGCTGGTACAGCACAGACAGCAGTTCTTCGGTAATCACCCGCGCATACTTATCATCAAGTGTGTTATATTCAACCCCGCGATTGGTAGTGCCATCACCCCAGTTCTGCGGCGTAGGCTCCGGCTGCTGCGGAGTGCGACCCGGATTAATAAATACCCCAATCATAACGGGGATTTCACGCCGATAGATGAGATTATCCATCACATTCTGAGCACGCATATCGCCTTTTTCATCCTTAAAGGCTTGCCCGTCTTGATAGACCATCAAGGCGGTGGGCACTGCTGGATCATACTGCGCTGGCACATAAACCCAGTAAGTGTGCTGCGTCCCTGGGTAAGCATTACTGGGAAGCGTAAAAGGGCCTCGTATCTCCCCCTTGGGCACACCATCCTGCGGCAATGAATCCGGCCCTAGCCGGTATTGAGAATCTGGGTTTGGCTGTCCCCCGGTTTTTGGCGCTGGCCCTGGCGAAGCAGCAACCGTTGGTGGCACCGCAACCTGCGCCTCAGTTAGCGTCGCCATGCCCGTCAACATTAACCCGATACCTCCTAAACTGATGGCATCCGTTGCTTTTCTTCTCATGCAAAACTCTCCAAGTGGGAAATGATTTAACCGTTAACGAACTATCAGGCTGATTAAAGAATACCCTTCATCACGAGGATTCCGGGACAGAAGGCTCGTAACATAAGAGCGCGGCCTGATCTCTAAGCAGTGTAGTACCTTTATAATGATTTGTAGAAGTTCACAATTTTGAATAGGCACTTTTCTCCGTTTCACTGCATCTCCACTTTATAAGCCCTTGAATGGAGTGACACCCTTTGAACGATGCAGAAATTGTAAGGCGGGTGCGGATAGGTGATACCGCTGCTTACTCGCACCTGGTGGAACACTATGGCAATGCGATTTACGGGTTAGCTTACCATCGCTTGCAGAATGCCGAGGATGCGCGTGATGTGGCTCAGGAAGCCTTTATACAAGCTTATCGGCACCTCGATCAACTGCGCGAACCAGCCAAGTTTGGCTCGTGGCTGCGCCAGATAGCTGTCAACGAATGTCGTATGTGGCAGCGTCAGCAGCACCCGACAGAATCACTCGAAGCTGCCCCGCCGAGTGTTGAACAGGACGCGCAAGTGGAAGCAAAAGTCGCGACTCAACAAATGTTAGGGTGCTTGTCTGAGGAGAGTCGCTTAACTCTAACCCTTTTCTACCTCCACCGCTACTCCTTACAAGAAATCGCCGCGTTTCTGGAGGTTCCAGTCACCACCATCAAGAGCCGTCTGCGTAATGCGCGGGCACAACTCAAAAGGGAGATGTATGATATGATCGAAGACACCCTAAAGCCGGAACCTTTACCGCATGAGTTCGCCGCTGTGGTGATGACACTCCTGGATGGCAGTACCATTGGGGCACTTGCCTTCTCACCCGATGGGCAAACCTTAGTAAGTGGCGGCAGCGACAAAACAGTAAAATTCTGGAACGCGCAAACAGGAGAATTACAACGCACTCTACCAGGTCATGGGAGGCCCATAGATGCGGTCGCTATTGCGCCTAATGGGAAAATCGTAGCAAGTGGCAGCCGTGATAGAACAGTTAAATTGTGGGATGTGCAAAAGGGTGAGTTAATAGCCACATTAGACAATCAGGGGCGGGCTGACTCTCTCGCTTTTGCTCCAAACAGTCAATTGTTGGCGACAGTCAGCGCAAGACGAGAAGAAGAGGATGAGGCAGTTTCCTTTCACAGCAAGGTTTTGCTCTGGCAGGTAGAGAGTGGAGAACTTTTGCATGAGTTAGAAGCTTTACTCTGGCGCACTCCCACAGAGAAAGCAGCATCAGTCCCCAATGCCCATATTGAGCATGGAGAATTAGGCAGAATGTTTTATTCGGTTGCTTTCTCACCAAATGGGCACATTTTAGCAACCAGTAATTCCCTGGAATCACCTGATGGCATGGGGGCAGAAGTGAAATTGTGGGACGCTGAGTCATGGCAGTTGTTGAATACCATTACGGTTTCCGATTTCTGGATAAAGACCGTGGCCTTTGCTCCTGATGGCGCAACCCTGGCCGCAGCCTGTATGCAGTCTGAGGCTAAAGGGCCAACTCAGAGAATCAGCGCAGGTGAAGTACGATTCTGGAACATTCAGACCGGGGAATTGCAGCGGACTGTTACTGAAGCAGCTATGACGGGTGTTTACGGAGTCACTTTCTCACCCGATGGTAAAACGCTCGCAATAGGGCGCTCGAAGGGCGATGGCGAACCGATTCTGACCAACGATGTTCGGTTATGGGATATTGAGACTGGAAAGCTATTGCAGACCCTCCCCGAAGACCACAAATTTAACAGCGCGGTGGCCTTCTCCCCGGATGGTAAGATACTCGCCAGAGGTGGAGCGGCCCAAGTTATCAACCTGCTGCGTATTCGGTAGATTTGCTCAGCTATTTCGCTTCCTCGACAAGCTTCACCTAACCACATGGACAGGTGTTGACTCTGCTCTAACGGCGGATTTAAGGAGGCTGGCACTTGGGTATCTTAGTATTAGCAGACAGGAGTCCTATAGAAGGTGGAGTTTCACAGCCCCTTAATTTTCTCCTGCCACTGCTAAAGGAGTGCAATAATGACAAATGAGATTCCTTCTGTCCTGGTCAGCCTTTCCAATGAACTGGCGAACGTCGTGGAGCGGGTTGCGCCTTCCGTGGTGCGGGTGGATGATGGCAGCCGCCTAACCGCAACTGGTATTGTTTGGTCGGCGGATGGCTCCATTATAACGACCTCACATGGTGTCGAACGCGATGAGGATTTAACCATTGAGTTGCACGATGGCACCCGTCATGCCGCAAAAGTAGTCGGGCGCGATCATGATACCGACCTGGCGCTGCTGCGCGTGGATGCGCAGAATCTAACGCCTATTGAGCACGCCCCCAACGATGCGGTTAAAACGGGGCATCTGGTCTTAGCCCTCGGACGCCCCGGTGATGCCGGGCTGCAAGCGACTATCGGCATTATCAGTGCGCGCCTGGAATCGCAAAGCAATGGGCAACCGGAATATGTGCTGCATACAGATGCTGTATTTTATCCGGGATTTTCAGGTGGCCCACTGGTCAATACGAATGGCCAGGCAGTCGGGTTAAACAACCTCGTCTATGGGCGCGGGCGGGGGGTGGCGTTGGGCCTGCCTACAGTCACTCATGTGGCGGACGCTTTGTTAGAGCATGGTCAGGTGCAGCGTGGCTACCTGGGCATTCGGATGCAGTTGGTGGCCTTGCCAACGCATCTGCGCCAGTCGCTTAATCTCTCGCAGGAGCAGGGGTTGCTAATTGTTCAGGTAGAAAATGGCAGTCCGGCGGAAAAGGGCGGGTTGCTACTGGGCGATACTCTGCTGAGCTTCAATGGACACACCATTGAAGATGTGGAAGAACTGCGCCACGAGCTACGAGATTTGGCAGCAGGGCAAAACGTCACGCTTCGCATTTTGCGCGGCGGCGAAGTGCGTGATGTAAATGTGACTTTGCAAGCCGCCACCAGTTAAAGGAGGTTCTCTTATGGGACTAACTCATAATTTACTGGCACCTTTTGCGACCGAGACTGCGGCCCTGGCCGAGAACCTCGCGCACAGTGTCGTGTGGGTTCATGGAGGGCATGGGCATGGCGCAGGCGTCATCTGGCAAAGTGATGGTTTAATCATGACTAATGATCATGTTGTAGCCCGTGATAGGGTTACAGTTGAGCTGGAGGAGGGTCGTCGCCTGGCCGCTACTGTAATCGCGCGCAATCCAGACTATGACCTCGCTGCCCTGCACGTTGCCGAATCTAACCTCCCGGCGGCTCCCATTGGCGATGCCAAAGTCTTGCGTGTGGGGGAATTGATTATGGCAGTAGGCCATCCCTTTGGCGTCAAAAGCACGGCAACTTTAGGCATTGTCAGTGCCGTGGGTGGTGCCACCTGGCTGGGTTCTGGCCGCAATTCGGGCAGGCGCTTCGCCGCCTCAGCCACACCGAAGCGCGAGTGGCTCCAGGCCGATGTAGCCTTAGCTCCCGGCAACTCCGGTGGCCCCTTGGCCGACACCTCTGGGCGAGTGGTGGGAATTGCCAGTATGATTCTTAGCCCTGGTATTGCCCTCGCTGTGCCGAGCCATATTGTCAGCCGTTTTGTAGCGGCTCTACCAAGGGTGCAGAAGTTAGCGGCATGAGGTATGCCGGGGCTTTTATAGCCCCGGTGTAATCTGTAGTTCTTATTCTAATGACACGAGTTCTAATTGTAGCCGCCTACGCAGCAGTGCGAGCGGGGCTTCATGCTCTGCTTGCTACGGCTGAGGATTTTGAGATCATTGCCGAAGTCAGCGGCAGTGCCGAATTGGAACGCCTGTTACCTCAAGCGCGGGCCGATGTCGTGTTGCTGGATTACAGTGATGCCGATGGCGAGGGCTTGAGTATTTTAGAACTGGTGACGCGCCATGAAACGGGCTTAGTAATGCTGAGCGACAGCCGCGAGGCGCTCTGGTTGTTGACAGAACGGGCACTGCCAGGTTGGGCTTGTCTCTTAAAAGAGGCCGATGGAATAGAAATCGCCGGAGCGGTGCGCGCCGTGGCAGCGGGCTTAGTGGCCTTAGACCGCAGTTTCCTACCAGTGTTAGCCACTTCGCCCCTGAATGATAGTAGCATCGCTGAAACTCAACCGTTACCTGACCCACTATTAGCGGGAGCAGGAGAAACTTTAACCACACGAGAACGCGAGGTGCTGCAACTCATGGCGCAGGGCTTGCCCAACAAAATCATCGCTACACGATTAGGGATCAGCCAGCACACCGTTAAGTTTCACGTCGCTTCAATTTTATCTAAATTAGATGCCGCTAGCCGCACCGAAGCAGTGACGCAAGGGGCGCGGCGGGGATATGTGGTGCTGTAATCCTCACACCTTTGAATTATCTTCAACACAAAGAACACAAAATTAATCTAAAGCAAAGATAAGGTAATGAGGCGCTACTCCCTCATCTCATTTATCTCTTTGTGCCCTTTGTGCCTTCTTTGTGTTCTTTGTGTTGAAATGAAAAGTACTACCAGGAGAAGCCGGAGGTGAGGGCTACTCCACCGCACATAAAATAGCTTGCAGTAAACCGGGGAAACGAGCATCTAAATCGGCGCGGCGCAGAGAATTGATATAGCTGGTGCCCTCTGGCCGCATCTGAATAATCGCGCTCTCACGCAGCACTTTAAAATGGTGCGACAGGGTAGACTTGGCGGTGCCAACGCAAAAGGGGCCGCACGGTTGATCGCCCCGCTCCGCCAGCCCTTTGACAATTCCCAATCGCGTCGGATCGCTCAAGGCGTAGAGCACTGACGTTAAATTAATATCCTCTCTTGAAGGGTGGTGTAAAGCTCTCACCCTTGACAGTATGCCATAATGGAACGTATATTTCTATTGTTCGTATATCATCGAACAAAGGACGTTTCAGTTAGAGTTTTATGGAGGGGAAATATGTCAGCAGTTAATTCAGTAGAAAATGGCAACTTTGAGAGCGAAGTCGTGCAGGCAGGGCAACCCGTAGTGGTGGACTTCTGGGCCGACTGGTGCCAGCCTTGCAAAATGCTTTCGCCCGTGCTGGATAAGGTCGCCACACAGTTCAATGGCAAAATCAAAGTGTTAAAGTGCAATGTGGACGAGAACCAGGAACTAGCCGCCAAGTATGGCGTGATGACCATTCCGAACCTGATTTTCTTCAAAGATGGACAAGTCGTTAATCAGGCCGTCGGCTACATGAACGAGACGCAGCTAACCGACAAGGTTAATCAGGTGTTAAGTTCCTAATTTAATTTGGCAGTGACACAGGTTACAGGCGCATTCCTTTCGGGTGCGCCTGTAGTGCATCTACAGAGCAAAATTTACTGAGCATGGTCACAGCAGCTTATTAAATGGCTTGAAGTTATCGAAGGCTCTTTAAGGAGACGGATGATGGCAACGATGAAAGCCGTACGAATACATGCCTATGGCGGGCCAGAGGTGCTGGTTTATGAAGCAGCGCCACGCCCGGAGCCTGCGGCAGATGAAGTCTTACTGCGCATTCATGCCGCCGGGGTCAATCCGGCAGACTGGAAGACGCGCGAAGGTTTTTTCAAGGCGTCCTCCAATCAACAACTACCCATCATTATTGGTGGCGATGTGGCCGGTGTTATCGAAGCGGTAGGCTCTGGAGTGACTGATTGCAAAGCAGGCGATGCGGTTTATGCCATGACCGGGTTGGTCGGTGGAGGTTATGCGGAATATGTAACTCTTCCCTCTGCTCTCGTCTCTGCCAAGCCTCAATCACTTGATTTTGTTCATGCTGCTGCGGTGCCGGTGGCAGCTACGACAGCATGGCAGGCATTGTTTGATGCCGCCAAACTCTCTGCCGGGCAAAAGGTTCTGATTCATGCCGGTGCGGGCGGCGTGGGCAGTTTCGCCGTGCAGTTCGCCCGGTATAAGGGTGCCCATGTCATTACCACGGCGTCGGCACGTAATACGGATTTCTTGCGCGAGTTAGGCGCAGATGAAGTGATTGATTACAGCACGACCCGCTTTGAAGACGCTGTGCATGACGTAGATGCTGTCTTTGACACTTTAGGTGGCGATACCCAGGAGCGCTCTCTAAAAGTATTGAAACGCGGTGGCGTTCTGGTGTCGGTTGTTGGATTACCCTTTGAGCAACAAGCCACGGCGCAAGGCATCAACACCGTTGCGCTTTACGCTCAGCCCAACCGCAATCAACTAACCGAGATTGGGCAACTGATTGATGCCGGACAAGTTAAGGTGACGGTAGAAAAAGTTCTGCCGCTTCAAGAAGCACGCGAGGCCCACGAATTGAGTCAGAGTGGGCACACACGCGGCAAGATTGTGCTTCAGGTTGCATCTTAACCGGCAACTGGTGCTTAACTCAAGAGGCATGTTATGAAAGCCTGGGAAATTCAAAATTCATTCGGTCTGGATGCTCTCACCCTGGCGGAACGGCCAGAGCCGCAACCTGGCCCTTACCAAGTCCTCATTAAGTTGCGGGCCGCTTCGCTCAATTACCGTGACCTGTTAATGGTTAAGGGCGATTACAATCCCAAACTACCGTTGCCCCTGATTCCTTTTAGCGATGGTGTAGGAGAAGTGGTGGCCTTAGGAGAAGGTGTCACGAGGGTTAAAGTGGGAGATCGCGTCGCAGGTATTTTCATGCAACGCTGGATCGGCGGCGAACTGAATGAGCAGAAGTTTCGTTCAGCTCTGGGCGGCGATCTGGATGGCATGTTGGTGGAATATAAAGTGCTCCATGAAGATGGCGTGGTGCATGTGCCAGAACATTTTTCAGACGAGGAAGCTGCCACCCTACCCTGCGCGGCAGTGACAGCCTGGCATGGCTTGATTACGGATGGGCACCTCAAAGCGGGCGATAGTGTTTTAGTGCAAGGGACTGGCGGAGTTTCGCTTTTTGCTCTGCAATTTGCTAAAGCGGTAGGGGCGCGTGTCATCATTATTTCCAGTAGCGACGAAAAATTAGTCCACGCCTCTGAGTTAGGAGTGGATGAGGGCATTAACTACAAAACGAATCCTGATTGGGACAAGCGCGTTAAAGAGCTAACAGACGGCGTTGGTGTGGATCATGTCGTAGAAGTTGGTGGCGCAGGCACTTTTGGTAAATCAGTGCGCGCAGTACGCATCGGCGGCCAGATAAGTTTGATTGGCGCACTCTCTGGCGGCGGTGAGATTAACCCGCTCCCGATCCTTATGCGTACGGTGCGGGTGCAGGGAATTTATGTAGGAAGCCGCGATATGTTTGAAACTATGAATCGAGCTATTGCCCTGCATCGCCTCCGCCCAGTCGTGGATCGTGTCTTTGCCTTTGAAGAGGCACGGGAGGCGTTGCGCTACATGGAAAGCGGTTCGCACTTCGGCAAACTGTGTATTAGATTTGGAACCTAACCCCCCGTCCTCCAGCCCATGCAACAGCATCAATATGCTGTTGCATGGGCACCCAACCTTCCCGAACCGGGAAGGGGGTGTCAGAGGATAGTTGACGGGTTTAGTTCTACTGTTTGCTAATCCCTGATGGATATGGGGTTATGGCTGATAAAACTTTTAGTGCATTTTAGTTCTACTATACAGGCATCCTGTGTCTCCCTCGCCGCTTCGGAGAGGGGACAGGGGAGAGGTTAAAAATTATGGCAGATGAAATTATTGTTTATGGCTCAAGCTGGTGCGGTTATACCACCCATGCATTAAAGACACTGGATAAATTAGGTGTCGCTTACCGCTATATTGAGGTAGACGACAGTCCCGAAGATGAGCAGCGCATTGCCGCCTGGAATAATGGTCGCTCGATTCGTCCGACTATTGACATGCACGGCGATATTTTTGTTAATCCCGATGATATTACACTATTCCACGCACTCAAAGACCGGGGCTTATTAATGAGTTCCCGTTCCGCTTCAGGAACTGGTTCGACCGAAGGCGCAGCTTAAAAGCTGATCTCAAATTGGAGGCCATCATGGACGACGCATTGCTGGCTGCCTTAGCGAAGACTCCACTCTTCTCGCATATGGCAGAGGAAAAATTAGAGTGCTTGGACTTTCTAAAAGCTGGCAAAGAGATTTGGCTGCAACCCGGCGAGTTGCTGGTGGCCGAAGGCGATCCTGCCGATTTCTTTGTGTTGCTGGACGGCGAATTACAAATCTCCAAAAAAGTGGGCGATAGCGAAATGGTCTTGGGTTCTCACTTGCCGGGTGCCTTTTTCGGTGAAATTCCAATGTTGTTAGGCACCCCCTTCGTAGCAAGTGGCCGCGCACTAAAAGAATCCCATGTTTTTTGCCTGGAGAAAAACTCGTTCTGGCAGATGATGGCATTGTGTCCTTCTATCTTGCAGCAAATTTTGCGCACAATGGCGCAACGGATGCAAAACATAGAAGCGATTGCTCAGGGCCGCGAGAAGCTCGTTTCCTTGGGCACAATGGCGGCGGGCCTGGCCCATGAAATGAACAATCCGGCCTCGGCCAGTCGGCGTGCTGCCGAAGAGCTGCGTGAGACCGCAAAGATACTCCCTGCCCTTTCCTGCAAGATCAGCAAACAGCGGCTTGCACCGGAACAGGCCGATTACCTCGTGCAGTTACAGCACGAAGTATCTGAGCGCATAGGCATCCCTAAGACCTCCGCGCTTGACCCCTTAGCTCAGAGTGATCGGGAAGCCGAGCTTGAAGAATGGTTGGAAACCCATGAGGTGCCCGAACCCTGGAAGATGGCCCCTATCTTAGTGGAAGCAGGTCTGGACACTCAATGGCTGGATGGCGTGGCAGAGCACATCCCCGATCACGCCTTAGGTGCCGTGTTGAACTGGGTCGCCGCGACTATGACAGTAGATAGCCTGGTTAATCAAATTGATGACAGCACTTCGCGCATCTCGACCTTAGTCAAAGCCATTAAGTCCTACTCCTACATGGATCAGGCCCCGGAACAGGAGATCAATGTCCACGAAGGGCTGGAAAGCACCCTGACGTTGTTGGGCCATAAGCTCAAGAAGGGCAACATTAAATTGAACCGCAAGTATGATCTTACCCTGCCGCGCATTTGCGCTTATGGCAGTGAATTAAATCAGGTTTGGACCAACTTGCTCGACAATGCCATTTATGCGGTGCAAGGTAATGGCGAGATCACCATCCGCACCGCCCGTGAAGGCGACTATTTACTGGTAGAGATTGGCGACACTGGGCCAGGCATTCCAGAAGATGTGCAGAAGCGCATCTTTGAGCCATTTTTCACGACGAAAGGCGTCGGGCAAGGCACTGGCCTGGGGTTAGTCACCAGTTATCGCATCGTCGCCGGACGGCATAAAGGTGATTTGCGCTTCGAGTCAAAGCCCGGTGATACCCGCTTTCAGGTTCGGCTCCCTTTTAGACCCTTGTAAGGCCCCTTTAACTGATTCAGTCCACAGCTTGCGTAGGCTAATAAGTCTTAACGCAACCGTGTCATACTTATGCCATAATTGCATTTTATATTCGTCACTCTAACACGGATATACGGTATAACGCCGAGGAGGAGAGGTATGGAAGTTGCCGCAATCACCAATAATAACTTCGACACCGAAGTCTTACAGTCCAAACGTCCCGTTGTGATCGAATTTTGGACGGAAGGTTGTAAACCCTGCCAGGCTTTAGGCCGCGCCATTCGCCAGTATAGCGACAAGGTTAAAATCGCCACCTGCAACGTTGACGAAAGCCCGGAACTCGCCAGCAAATATGGCATTGGGGGCATCCCCAGCCTGCTTTTTATTAAGAATGGCGAAGTCGTAGATGAAGCCGTCGGCTATATGAATGACATCAGCGAAGCCGAAGTCTCAGCTAAAGTCGAAGCGATGCTGGCGGATTAGCCTTCACCCGACGAGAACCTTTCAACACAAAGGACACAAAGATTACACAAAGGGCACAGCAAGAAAGTGGAGAATCGAGGATAGAAGATAGAGAATCGTAACAGCGACACAGTTCGATCCTCGATCCTCTATTCTCAATCCTCGTGCTTCCTTCGTGTCCTTTGTGTTGAAAATTAATCAACCTATACTGCGCATGGAGTAATCTATGGCGAAACCCATATTATTAACAGTAGACGATGATCCCGGAGTGTTGCGCGCTGTCGAGCGTGATCTGCGGAGCGAATTTGGAGAGAATTTCCGCGTCTTGAGAGCCGACTCTGGAGCGACGGCTCTAGACGCCCTCAATCAGTTGAAACAGCGCAACGAAACGGTGGCTCTGTTTTTAGTTGACCAACGGATGCCAGAGATGAACGGGGTGGAGTTTTTGGAACAAGCGATGCAGATTTTCCCCGAAGCCAAGCGCGTGTTGCTGACCGCTTATGCGGATACGGATGCTGCGATCAAAGCCATTAACACCGTGCGCCTCGACCACTACCTGATGAAGCCGTGGGATCCGCCGGAAGAGAATTTGTATCCTGTGCTCAATGATGTATTGGAAGATTGGCAGGCTAATTATCGCCCACCCTTTGAGGGGATTCGCGTTATTGGCAACCGCTGGTCATCCGATTCGCACCGCATCAAGGATTTTCTGGCCCGCAATCAGTTTCCTTATCAGTGGATGAATGTGGAGAGTGATGCCGAAGCTTGTAGCATCTATTTCGGCGCGCAAAAGCCACAGTTGCCTTACATTATTCTGCCCGATAGCACACGCCTTGAAAACCCCGGCACTACTGATTTAGCCGAGCGCATCGGCTTGCGCACGAGGGCGGAATTACCCTTTTATGATCTGCTGATTGTGGGAGGTGGCCCGGCGGGATTGGCCGCCGCAGTCTATGGCGCATCTGAGGGCTTGCGTACGGTGTTGATTGAGCGCGAAGCTCCCGGCGGTCAGGCGGGCACCAGTTCGCGTATTGAGAATTATTTAGGCTTCCCAGTGGGACTCAGTGGAGCCGATTTAGCGCGTCGTGGCGTGGCCCAGGCGAAACGCTTTGGTGTTGAGATTCTCGCTCCCCAGGAAGTAAGCGCCCTGTGCGTGGAAAACCAGTATCGCATGGTTAAGTTAGCCGATGGCGGTCAGGTGAACTGCCACGCCATGATTATAGCGACCGGAGTTTCTTACCGTAAATTAGATGTGCCTGGTATCGAATCCTTAACTGGCTCTGGAGTCTATTATGGCGCGGCCATGACCGAAGCTATCGCCTGCCGCGATGATGATGTTTTTATTGTGGGCGGCGCAAATTCAGCCGGGCAAGCCGCCATTTACTTTTCCAAGTTTGCCCGTCAGGTCACCATGCTGGTGCGCGGCGATTCTCTCACCAAAAGCATGTCTCAATATCTCATTGATGAAATTGAAGACACGCCCAATATCAAAGTCCTCACTCACACCAATGTCGCAGCGGTGAAGGGTGATGGCCAATTATCAACCGTCACCGTTGCCAATTCTCAGACGGGCACTCAGGAAACTTTGCCAGCACGGGCACTCTTTATTTTTATCGGTGCCCAGCCCCGCACCGATTGGTTAGCGGGCTTTATTGAGCGCGACGATAAAGGATTTGTCCTCTCTGGCCCCGAACTGATGCAAGATGGTAAACGCCCCAGAGGATGGCAACTCGACCGCGACCCCTATCTGTTAGAAACCAATGTTCCCGGTGTCTTTGTGGCCGGTGACGTGCGCCACGGTTCGGTAAAACGAGTAGCGTCTTCGGTTGGTGAAGGCTCAATTGCCGTGCAATTTGTGCATCAATATCTGGCGAAGGTAGGCGTATAAACTTTATGAACCACAGAGACACAGAGAAGAATTTGAGGATCGAGGATGGAGAATAGAGGATCGCATTCACTCCTTTACAGTGGCTATCCTCGATCCTCAAATTCTTCTCTGTGTCTCTGTGTTCTTTATGTTGAACAGGGGAACCTTATGAGCAAGACATGCACACACTTAGATCAAGTTCAAGATGTTACACCTAATACCAATGGTTGCGAAGAGTGTCTCAAGATGGGCGACAGGTGGGTTCATCTGCGGCTTTGCCTGAGCTGCGGGCACGTAGGTTGCTGTGATTCATCCAAGAACAAACATGCCACCAAGCACTTCCATGCGACCCAACATCCCCTTGTGCAATCTCTGGAGCCGGGCGAAGATTGGGCCTGGTGTTATGTAGACCAACTGCTCCTGCAACCTGCCGAGTAAGGCTATTTGTAGAGTTGACCGCTAACGCTGATAAGGATAATTATGGCGACTTCTCCAGCCTCCTCAGAGGCACTTTCCCCCATCCCACACGAGCCGTCTGCCGAATCACTCAAAGCTCGTTATTGTGAAGTGCGATGTTATTCTGAGTATCTCTGCGAACCGTTAGAGACCGAGGATTACGTCATTCAATCCATGCCGGATTGCAGCCCTACTAAATGGCACATAGCCCACACCAGTTGGTTCTTTGAAACTTTCCTCTTAAAGCCTTACCTGCCCGGCTACGAATCCAAGCACCCACAATACAATTATCTTTTCAATTCTTATTACAATGCTGTGGGCGAACGCCATTGCCGTCCTAAACGCGGTCTCATTTCACGCCCTACAGTGGCAGAAGCCTACGAGTATCGGGAAGAGATTGATCGGCAGATGTTGAAGCTGTTGGAAACGATGGAGGCGGGGCAACTTGAATCCCTTGTGCCATTAATTGACCTGGGGCTAAATCACGAGCAGCAACACCAGGAATTGATAGTAACGGATCTCAAACACGTTTTCGCTTCCAATCCTCTGCGGCCTGTCTATCGAGATCGCAAGCCTGTGCCAAGTGGCACGGTGTCTCCTTTGGAATGGCAGTCATGGCCTGCAGGTGTCTATGAAGTTGGCTATGGAGGTGAGGGTTTCGCTTTCGATAATGAAGGGCCACGCCATAAAGAATGGTTAAATAGTTTTGCCCTGGCTTCGCGCTTAGTCACCTGCGGCGAATACCTATCCTTTATGGAAGACGGTGGCTATGAGCGTCCCGAATTATGGCTCTCAATGGGCTGGAACACAGTGCAGGACAACAACTGGCAGGCACCGTTTTATTGGGAACAACGTAATGGCGAGTGGTGGTTGATGACGTTAGCAGGAATGCGCCAAGTTGAGTTAGATGAGCCAGTCTGCCATGTCTCCTACTTTGAGGCCGATGCCTATGCGCGCTGGTCGGGCGCACGCTTACCCACCGAAGCCGAATGGGAAGTCGCCGCCAGTAAGCTACCGATTCAAGGTAACTTCGTCGAGAACGGCCATTTTCATCCAGTGCGGAGTGCGGAATGCGGAGCGACGAATGCAGCATCTGATTCTGATGATTCTGACCAATACTCACAACTCACCACTCACCACTCACCACTCACTCAAATGTTTGGTGATGTGTGGCAGTGGACGCGCAGCCAATATACACCCTACCCTGGCTATGTGCCAGATGCCGGAGCATTAGGCGAATACAACGGCAAGTTTATGTGCAACCAATTTGTGCTGCGCGGCGGCTCCTGCGCCAGTTCTCGTTCCCACATCCGCGCCACTTACCGCAACTTCTTCCCACCCGATGCACGCTGGCAATTCACGGGCATTCGCTTAACTAAAGATATTTGATTTAAGATTCACCACAGAGGCACAGAGGAGAATGAGGATCGAGAATAGAAGCTCGAGGATAGCTAGAGACACGCTGTTGTGGCGATTCTCCATCCTCGAGCTTCTATCCTCAAATCTTCTCTGTGTCTTTGTGGTGAATAGACAAGGAATTTAGTAATGACCAAGATAATGGATGAGGGAATCCGGCTGCATGACTTTGAGCCGAAGGCCGATAACTTCCGGGAGGAAGTGCTGCACGGCTTAACTCAACCGCAGAAGACTCTGCCCTGTAAATTCTTTTATGATGAGCGTGGCTCGCAGCTATTTGATCAGATTTGCGAATTAGAAGAATATTATCTCACGCGCACCGAGATGTCTATTATGTGCCAGCACGTTGGAGCCATGACGCAGTTATTTGGCCCACACTGCTTGCTCGTTGAATATGGCAGTGGTAGCAGCACCAAGACGCGCATCTTGCTCGATCATCTGCAAGAACCAGCAGCTTATGTGCCCATTGACATTTCGCGTGAGCATCTTGTGCGTTCTGCCATTACCCTCATGATGAATTATACGGGGCTGCAAGTTCTGCCGGTTTGCGCCGACTATACCCAACGCTTCACCCTGCCCAAGCCTCAAACTACAGCGGCACGAACTATTGTTTATTTTTCCGGTTCCACTATTGGTAATTTTCAGCCTCATGAAGCACAAGCTTTCCTCACGCATATCGCTCATCTTTGTGGAAAAAGTGGGGGCTTGCTAATTGGTGTTGATCTCAAGAAGGACATACAAGTTCTTGAACCTGCTTACAACGATGCTCGTGGTGTCACCGCAGATTTTAACCTCAACCTGCTGCGCCGCATCAATCGTGAATTAGGGGCCGATTTCAATTTAGAGCAGTTCCGTCACCGCGCTATTTACAACGAAGAAGCCGGACGCATCGAAATGCACCTCATCAGCGAGTGTCAACAAGTCGCGCACATTGATGATGTTAGCATTCCATTTAACGCAGAAGAACACATCATCACTGAGTATTCTTACAAATACAGCCTGAATGATTTCGAGCAACTGGCAGCACGGTCTGGATTTAAGGTGCAGCAAGTCTGGACCGATGCGCAGCAACTATTCAGTGTGCAATATTTGACCGTTTCAGATGTGTAAGCAGCGACAAGACCCAGTGATGGACCAAGAGATAACAAATGCGCCTGTCATGCTTCGCGCAACGAAGAATCTACTCTGCGGAGTTATAGAGTAATAACCATAAGGCTATCTGCCCCTCACCAGATTCTTCGCTGCGCGAAGCATGACCCTACCACTTTTGCATTAGATTTTATATCACTTACACAAACTAAACTGGCAACTCTTCTTGCGCGGGGAAGCCATGCTGCTTGCGGCCCTCGGCGGCATCGTAATGCTTGGTGGATTTGTAGAGTTCCAGATGTCCATCGGCAGCCATTGGAGCCGAGCGGGTGCGGATAGCCTGCATCTCTTGCACCGATAGGGGCTTAAAGCCACGCGCAATGGCGAGGTTCTGGCGCAGCACACTCAGGGAATCTATGCCGCTGATCGTGGTGGCAACGGGCAAGCTCATGGCATAGCGCAAGGCATCCTGCACATTAATTGCGCCCTGCATCAGCGGTTGCCCACCACCGCCTAAACTTTTCATACCCAGCGCACCCATGCCACGCCGCAGAGCTTCCGGCAAAATCGTTTGCTCAAAGCTGCGGTAGGTTGCATCAAAAGCATTCAGTGGCATTTGCACGGTGTCGAAGTGGTAATTATGTTGGTCGGCCAGTTGCAGCATCTTCATGTGAATTTGGGGATGCTTATGCCCGGTAAAACCGACAAAGCGCACTTTACCCTGTTGCTTGGCCTGCTCTAAAGCTTCGATCACGCCGTTTGGCGCAAAGTGCAACTCCGGGTCATTGTAATAAATCACTTCATGCACTTGCCACAAATCGAGGTGGTCGGTTTTCAAACGGCGCAGAGAGTCTTCCAACATCTGCATGGCGACGTTACGGTCTCGCCCGTGGGTGCAGACTTTGGTCATCAGAAACACTTTATCGCGTCGGCCCTGCAAGGCGCGTCCCATCCAGTCTTCGCTGCGGCCTTCGTTATATTCCCAGGCATTATCCATAAACGTAACCCCGGCATCTATCGCTTCATGGACGATTTGTTCTGCTTCTTCATAAGAAGCGGCGTTGCCTAAAGTTGAGCCACCCAGACCTATCACCGAAACTTCTACCCCCGTGCGCCCCAAGGGTTTGCGGGGGATTTCTCCGGGGCCAGTGTTGCTCATAGCCAGCGGCATCAACAGGGGCATCGCCACTGCGGGCACAGCTTCGGCGGCTGTGGGCAGAATCGTATCACTCATTGCCAGGGCCGCCCCTGCTACCCCGGCATACTGGAGGAACTGTCGCCGTGTCGCATCCTTGGGGGCAACCTCTGGCTCATGTCTATCCGCCATATTCACTTCTTGAGAGTTATCTTTTTTAACCATGACGTTCTCCTTACACCCTCTGCTTTAGATACCCTACCCTGTTCTCTATCAGTGAGCCTGTTTATTTTGGCCTCCGGCTTCTTGCAGCATCTCTTTAACTTCTTTCTGCGTCTGGTCAATGGGGTAGTGATGCGGACGCCGCGCTTCAGGGTTGTCATATTTTAATGAAACTTTATAAAGCTCGTAACGGCCATCCGCTGCGGTGGCCGCGCAACGGCTTTCCAGAGCTTGCATCTCCTGTGGTGTCATGGGTTTAAAGCCACGCGCCACCCGCAAATTTTGGTGCAAAACATCTAAGGAATCCATGCCCGCAATCGTCGTCACAACGGGCAAGCTCATCGCATAGCGCAATGCTTCTTCCGCTGTTAAAACGCCTTGCTTAATCGCATCAGCCGTACCGCTCATGCTTTTCATGCCTAAAGGTGAAACACCACGACGCAAGGCTTCGGGCACCACCTGATGCTGAAAACTAAAGAAAGAGGCATCGAAAGGATTCAGCGGCATTTGCACCGTATCGAAGGGATAGCCCATTTGCAGCATCTTGAGATGAATACTGGGGTCTTTATGGCCAGTGAAACCAACAAAGCGCACCTTGCCTTGCTGCTTGGCTTTATCAAAGGCTTCCAAGACGCCGCCTTTGGCATAGGCCAGTTCAGGATCATTATCAAAAGTGACGCCATGCACCTGCCACAAATCCAGGTGGTCAGTTTGCAAGCGCCGGAGTGATTCCTCCAACATCTGCATGGCTAATTGAGAACTGCGCCCATGCGTGCAAACTTTAGTCATGAGGAAAACGCGCTCCCGCCGTCCCTGCAAGCCACGCCCCAACCAGTCCTCGCTTCTGCCGTTGTGATATTCCCAGCAATTATCAAAGAAGTTAATGCCCGCGTCCACCGCTTCATGCACCAGTGTCATGGCTTCATTCACATCTTTGACATCACCTAAGTGATGACCGCCCAAACCCAACACTGAGATAGGAATACCGGTGCGCCCCAGCATTCGACGTGGAATTTCATCGGGGCCAACCGGAGGGCCATTTAAGATGGTCAGGGGCGTCTGCTGGGACGACTGAGTTTTGCGTTTAGCTTCGGCCTCACGCATAGATTGCAAGCCGACGGCGACGCCCATGCCCAGAGTCGCCGCATTCCTCAGTAATTCTCGACGCCCTAAGCTGTGTGGTGAACTATTAATGTCTGCCTTACCATTTTGCTCCATCGTTAACTCCATTCTGCGGTTCTCTCATTGCGCCGCTTTCCGTTCCTGCGCCGACTGCTGCTGCTCTTGTAACACCGCCTGCGGTTCCTGCCCGGCAGCTTGCCCGTTGCCACCATGACCATTTTGCTGTGCGTCCTGCAACACTTGCGGTGTCTTTTCCTCTAATGCGCCCTGCAATGTCTCGCTGTTAGGCTCAAAATCTTCCGCAATATCTCGGAAGAGCGTGATGCCGATACGATGCGCGTTGGGTTGTCCCGACTTAAGAGCTTCCGCCATCTTCTGCGCCAACTCTGGCTTGAGATTGCCCGGAATCATTGGCTCGTAAGGATCAGTGACGGCTTCCAACACGACCGGGCCTGGGGTTGCTAAGGCTTTAGTAATTGCTGCCGGAACGTCTTGTGGCTGCTCGACATGCAAGCCGGTTGCGCCGCACGCTTCGGCGAATTTGGCAAAGTCAATGTCCTGCAGCTCCACACCATACTCCGGGTTGCCCGCATACATCATCTGCTCCCAGCGAATCATGCCGAGCGCGTTATTTTTTACGATAAAGACTTTGATGGGCAACTTATATTTCATGCAGGTCGCCAGTTCTCCCATCAGCATGGTAAAGCCGCCATCACCAACAAAAGCCACGACCTGCCGATCTGGGAAGGCGACCTGCGCGCCAATAGCGTACGTTAAACCACAGGCCATTGAAGCCATCAGGCCAGAGGTGGACATCCGCTGCTGACCCTTAATCTTAATCTCGCGGGCCGCATAAAATGTATTGCTACCCGAATCAACACAGATAATGGCATCATCATTTAACTGCTTGCCTAACTCCCATGCCAGCACTTGCGGGCGCATCGGCACATCGGTTGAAGTGCCACGTTCTTCAATCAGTTGCCACCACTCCTGCATCTCCTGACGCGCCTTTTCGAGCAAGCTGTGAGCTGCTTTCGGCTGAAACAGTGGTATTAAAGCGCGTAAGGTTTCTCGCGCATCGCCGACTAAACCGACCTCAACGGGAAAGCGCAAGCCAATCCGCGCCGGGTTGTTATCTATCTGCACCCCACGCACTTTGTCGGGCTTGGGCAGGTAACTGATATAGGGGAACGACGTACCGATCATAAAGAAGGTATCGGCTTCATTCAGCATATCCGCTGTCGGTTTGGTACCGAACACTCCAATGGTGCCCGTAGTGTAAGGGCTATCATCCGGCAGCACATCTTTACCCAGAAATGCCTTAGCGACTGGCGCACCCAGCAGTTCAGCAAGTTGTTCGATTTCCCGTCGTGCATCACGCGCCCCCGACCCCACAAGAATAGCGATTTTCTGACCCGCGTTCAACACTTCGGCAGCACGCGACAGGTCGGTTGGCGTGGGCACCACTAAAGGCGGCGTCCACTCTGCCGAGGTGTGATGCGGCATGTTCATCGAACTGACTTTATCTTCATCGGCAGGCTTTTCTTGCAGGTCATTGGGAAAGGCCAGGTGCGCCACACCGCGCTTGCTAATCGCCATCCGCACCGCCAGGTCAGTCACGCTTTCCACATGGGCTGGCCCCATGATGCGCTCGGTGTAATAAGCGACATCCGCCATCAAGCGTGCAGTGTCCACATCCTGTTGATAAAAGGTGCCAATCAGATCATGATAAGGCATTCCCGTAATGGCTAAGACTGGTACCTGATCCATTTTCGCGTCATACAGGCCGTTCAATAAATGAATTGCACCTGGCCCGGTAGTAGTCAGACACACCCCTAAACGTCCGGTGAACTTGGCATAGCCCACAGCGGCAAAGGCCGCCGATTCTTCATGGCGCACTTGGATGAAGCGAATTTTATCCTGATGGGTGCGCAATGATTCCATGATGGCATTGATGCCATCACCAGGCAGACCGAAGATGACCTCGACGCCCCAACTAATTAATTTTTCAACCAGCACATCGGCTGATGTTTTTGACTCTGCCATTCTGCTGTTACCTCACTGTCTCCCCTACCTATGGTGCCCCATCAATTATGAATGACATGCTCTGGCTAACTTGCGGCACCAGCCATCTGGCGACAGGATGCGGCGCACCGCTGGCAGGCTTGCACACACTCCTCCATATCACCGACGCGTTCGCAGTCATCCGCGCAGCGTTGGCAGACTTCAGCGCAGACGCCACAGGTCAAGCGGTGTAGATCAGAACCGCTCAACATAAAGTTCGCGCTCGTCTGGCAGATTTCCGCGCAGTTAATCATCAAGCGAAAGTGGGCTGGTTCGGTGTGCTTGCCGCCCGTTTCCAAGCAATGGTTCATCGCCCTCTGCAAACACGTCTTATGGCAGGCCAAACAATTCTGAATGCACTGCTGCATTTCCTGACTGATCTGATGCATAATATTCCTTCCAACTTCTCGTTAAGGGCGAATTCGAGTTGCACCTTAAATCAAGGACTTATCAAGATCCAGCCCTGTAAAAATTGAGCGGCACGGAATGATTTAATCATCATTGATCCGCACCGCTCCCTATTTGAGAATTTGGTTAGTAAAAGCTAATTAATGGCCGCCGCCTGCCATGCCGTTCACGCTATGCGTCCCCGCATGGTTAGCTCCCCGTCCGCTCATGTTCTGCTTCATCATCGTCACCATTTTGAGGTGATCGGTAATGACCGGTAAGGTCTGCGCCGCAAAGCTTTTAACATCTTGGTCTTTACCATGCGTAGACTCTTTTTTGAACTCAGCAACATCTTCTTTGTGGTCTTTCACCATTGCCGTGACATAAGCTCGATCAAACGCCGCACCAGAAAGCTTGGACAAGCGTGCAGCCAATGCCTTATTCTTGGCTCCGATGTCCGTTGGCAAAGTGACACCTTTTTGCGCCGCGACTTGCTTGAGTTGATCGTTGGCCTTGCTATGATCTGTTACCATGCGCTGCCCGAATTCCTTCACCGCGTTGCTGGCACCTTTTTCCGATGCCATCTGACCTAATTGCACTTCGGTCATGCCACCCTGAGCCGCTTTCATCATAAAGGTTTTGTCACTGACGCCCTTGCTACGGTGGCTCGTTTTAGCATGGAGTGGCAACCACCCCGTTAAGACCAAAGTTCCAACTGTTAGTGAGGCAACTGCTACATTTACTCGCTTCATCCTATTTCCTCCTTGAATTTACATACTCCACTTGCATCTACCATTCTTGTTTCACAGCTTAATTTACAGCACGTCAACTTTACGTTCTGTCCGGTAGCGAACAATAGAAACCTGATTATGCTTAAACCCGCCTTCACCTCCCCGTTTAAGAGTCCTCTCGAAATCTATAGGAAGTGCAAGCCGGGTGCCTCTCTTGTCTAACTTTTCTGGCCCTCACCTGTACCAGTATATTCAACACAAAGGACACAAAGAAAACACAGAGTACACAAAAGGAGATTAGAATCTTTGTTCGTCTGCTCCTTCTGTGCTCTTTGTGAAATCTTTGTGTCCTTTGTGTTGAAACTGGGAGAATAGGAAGATGAACTACGTTACTTGTGCCTCATAACCTTCTTCATCTACGGCTTCGGTCATGGCCTGGGGCTGCGCGCCTTCGTGTTGTACAGTGGCCGTGCCCGCTTGCAGATTAACCTGCACCTGCTGAACGCCGGGCACGTTTTGTAATGCCTTGGTGACGTGCTGCACGCAGACATCACAGCTCATGCCGGTGATTTTGAGTTGAGTGGTTTCCATGTGATTCGTTTGCACCTCCTCTGGTTTCCATCGTTGCTGGGTGCTTCATCGCTACATCCTGACGCACCAGTTTCATGCCACAAATAGAACAATTCGCGGTGGGATCGCTGCTGGTAATCCACGGGTGCATAGAGCAGGCATAGACGGGGCCGCTTGTTGCTTCGATGGGAGCATCTTGATTGCCGCCAAAGAAGAACCAGAGCGTAAATCCAATCAGGGTAATGCCGCCACCGGTTACAACTATTCTGGCTATGTCCATTAAGCTTGCCGCCTTTCGACTTGGAAACCACGCAAGCGCAGGGCATTAGAAACCACACTGACCGATGACAGGGCCATCGCTGCGGAAGCGAGAATGGGGCTGAGCAACCAACCTGTAAAGGGATAAAGCACCCCGGCGGCGATGGGAATGCCCAGCACATTGTAGATGAAGGCAAAAAACAGGTTTTGCTTGATGTTGGTAATTGTCGCTTTGGAAAGCGCGATGCTGGAAGCTACCCCATTCAAGTCGCCACGCACCAGGGTAATGTCCGCTGCTTCCATTGCTACGTCCGTACCACTGCCCATTGCAATGCCCACATCCGCCTGCGCCAAAGCGGGCGCATCATTGATGCCATCGCCCACCATCGCCACCACTTTACCCCCGGCTTGCAGCTTTTTGATTTCTTCACCCTTTTGGTCGGGCAACACCCCGGCGATAACTTGATCAATACCAACCTGACGGGCAATGGCATCTGCCGTGCGTTGGTTATCTCCGGTCAGCATAACGACTTCTAAGCCTAATTGGTGCAAACGAGCGATGGCCGCTTGAGAACTTTGCTTAGGTGCATCGGCCACGCTAATCATACCAGCCATTGCTTTATCCATAGCGACGAAAACAGGCGTGTTGCCCGCATCTGCTAATTGCTGCGCCGAGGCTTCATCCGGCGTAAGCCCATGCTCGCGCATTAACTTGCTATTGCCGATAAGCATCTGATGCCCTTCGACTTGAGCCTGGATGCCATGTCCGGCAACAGATGCAAAATGCTGGGGTTTGCCAAGAGTTAAGCCTCGCTCTTGTGCCGAGCGCACAATCGCTTCACCTAAAGGATGTTCCGAGCCGCGCTCCGCCGCCGCCACTAAGCGCAGCAATTCCTCCTCTGGCATATTGAGGGCAATAACATCTGTAACAATAGGCTTGCCTTCGGTAATGGTGCCAGTCTTATCAAGCACCACTGTGGTCAGGCGATGCGCCGTTTCCAGGGCTTCTCCACTCTTGATAAGAATGCCGCTCTGCGCCCCGCGCCCGGTGCCGACCATGATAGCAGTTGGTGTGGCTAAACCCAAGGCGCAAGGGCAGGCAATAATTAATACGGAGACAAAGGTCAGCAAGGCCATTGTAAGATGAGTTTCATTAGGAGCAAAATCGAACCAGATAATGAACGTCGCAATAGCGATGCAAATAACGATAGGCACAAAGTAACCAGCGATGACATCAGCTAAATGCTGAATGGGCGCTTTGCTGCCCTGGGCTTCTTGCACCAGACGCACAATCTGTTGCAGCACGGTATCCCTGCCCACCTTAGTCGCCCTCAATCGAAACGCCCCAGTTTTATTCAGGGTCGCGCCAATAACGATGTCACCGCTTTGCTTCTGCACCGGCACTGGTTCCCCGGTCAGCATACTTTCATCCACCGTCGAAGCCCCATCAATCACTTCGCCATCTACCGGCACTTTTTCACCGGGACGCACCAGGACAATATCTCCCACCTGCACCTGCTCAATGGGAATATCCTGCTCGTGGCCGTTGCGCTCCACGCGGGCTGTTTTGGGCTGTAAACCGATCAAGGCGCGAATGGCACCACTGGTCTGGCTACGGGCACGGGCTTCCAGCAAACGGCCCATGAGAATTAGGGTCACGATAATCGCGGCCACTTCATAATAAACACTAACCGGAGCGTTCATATTGTGGGCCGCGTCCACGCTGCCTGCTCCGGTAGCGGTTGAGGTCAGCACTTGCGGTGCAACCATAGCCACTACGCTGTAGGCATAAGCCGAGAGGGTGCCCAACGCCACGAGCGTATTCATATCGGCAGCGCGATGTCGGGCGGCTATCCAGGCCCCCGTGAAAAATTCTCGTCCGGCCCAGAACAACACAATGGAAGTTAAGGCCCACTCCACCCAAGCGCGTCCAGGAAAGTTCAAGGCACGCTCTAGAGTTGGGGAAAGATGACCTGCCATAGCCAGGAAAGCAACGGGCAAAGATAATCCCAACGCTATAAAGAACTTGGTCTTCTGCTGTTGATATTCAGCTTCACGCTCCTGTGCCTCGGCATCCTGTGTGCCCTGTAGAGCTTGCCCTTGAGCATGGTGCTCATATCTCACGGCAGGCGGTTGCGGCAAAATGGCATCATAGCCAGCTTTTTGCACCGCTGCACGCAAGGCATTAACATCTGTCGCCTGCGGATCGTAATGCACAGTGGCACGCGTGGTGGCGAAATTGACATTCGCCTTAGCCACACCCTCGGCTCGATTAAGAGCTTTCTCGATGCGATTGGCACAGGCGGCGCAATGCATTCCCAATAATGGCAAATCACATCGCTCTAACTCTCTATTGGGGATATCGCCATCAACGGGCGGCCGTTCTTCCTCGACATCAGCTATTTCAGCTTTCATAACTACCTCTTTAGCACTTGACCAACGCTACTCACTTAAGAAACCGTGACAACGCCACTTGCATTTCCGCCAGCAGTTCTTCCTGTGTCATAGGCTTGGCACAAGCATGTTCTGTCTCCGTGCCGTGTCCCACCACACAAGACTTCATGTGGCTGGTGAGCAACTCAACCCCCAGCGCATCGAGGGCCGAGCGCACAGCAGCAATCTGAGTGAGGATGTCTACACAGTAGCGGTCATCTTCCAGCATACGCTGAATGCCCGCCACCTGGCCAGCAATACGATTGACCCGTGATTGAACCTTCTTGCGTGCTTCACCGTTCATGCTTATTCACCTCTCAATATACCCTGGTGGGGTATATTCTCTATATATTATTATACGGGTATAGGGTATATCGGTCAAGGGATGGCAGCAGCTCATTCCTATACGCCCAGCAGGTTATAGCTAACCCGCCGCTCAAGCAGCGGGCTGAGGTCAGAAGCCCCTGAACGGGGCTACTCTACCAGACGCAAATTCGATGAACTGGGCTTTATATTTCAGTCCGCTGCTTGAGCAGCGGGGTAATTTAGTGCGATAACATCTAAGCTTATTTGCACCAGGCTTTTGCTTCGCCATGAAATTAGGCCATAATTGGAACATGGATTCTGCTCCACATGACACATTGATTCAGTTTCGTGAGGTATCTTATACCCCACCGGGTGGCGTAGCCCCGATTTTAGAAACCCTTAGCATTGAAATACAACAGGGAGCGACCCTGGCGTTGTTGGGGGAATCTGGTAGTGGCAAAACAACCACCTTGCGGCTCATTAATAGCTTGCTGTTGCCAACACGAGGCGAAGTCATGGTGGATGGCAAATCCACTCAAGCCTGGAACGCCATGCAGTTGCGGCGTAAGGTGGGTTATGTCATTCAAGAGGGTGGCCTATTTCCGCACTTAACCGCTTCTCAGAATGTGTTGCTCATGGCTCGGCATTTAGCACGTCCGGCAGATGCGATGCAGAGGCGTTTAGAGGAGCTTTGCGACCTCACACACTTTCCTCCCGATGCTCTCAATCGTTACCCTTCTGAGCTTTCTGGAGGACAGCGGCAGCGTGTCGGCTTAATGCGTGCCCTGATGCTTGACCCGGATATTCTCTTGCTCGATGAACCTTTAGCCGCTCTCGACCCAATGGTGCGTGCTTCGCTGCAAACTGACCTCAAAGAAATCTTTCAACGCCTGCATAAAACAGTGGTGCTGGTCACGCACGATATGGCCGAAGCCGGTTATTTAGCCGATAGAATCGTACTGTTGCGCAACGGCAAAATGGTGCAACAGGGCACCTTGGAGGAACTACGGGAGCAGCCCGCTGATCCTTTTGTTTCCGCCTTTATCTCGGCACAAAGGAGCTTGGTGCAACTGTGAACAGCCCTCACCCCCGGCCCCTCTCCCAATGCTGGGAGAGGGGAGGTTACACGAATACGCTGCTCTGCGGGTCAACAATTCTCCCTGCCATAACGCCATCCTCACGAGAGCGCAGTCCTTTCAGGAGCAAGGCTAAGTTTGCACTCCCCTCTCCCAGCATTGGGAGAGGGGCCGGGGGTGAGGGCTGCTATCCTCATCCCTTCCTCAAATACCTACCTTTGTCAGGGAACTGGGGGTGGGTGAGGGCCAAACTGGCTCTCCTTATCTTGTTATTCACTCCACAACTAACCCACGCGGCTTCTGTTATTGTCGGTTCTAAACGTTTTACCGAATCTTACGTGTTAGGCGAGATTGCTAAGAAGGTCTTGGCGGATGCAGGTTTACAGGCGGAGCATCGGCAGGGGATGGGCAATACGGGTATTGTATGGGGTGCGTTAAAAAGTGGGGCGATTAATATGTATCCCGAATATACCGGCACTGTTGGCGAAGAGATTCTCAAGCGTAAAGGCCAGACGCCGGAACAGATGCGCACGGCGTTAGCTCAATACAAAGTTGGCATGACCGGAGAGCTTGGCTTTAACAACACCTATGCTGTTTGTATGCGCCGCGACAAAGCGGAAAAGCTTGGCATTCATAACATCAGCGATTTGCGCAATCATCCTGAATTGCGCGTCGGCATGACGCATGAGTTCCTCAAACGCAAAGATGGCTGGGAGCCATTGACGGCCCGCTATGGGCTGCACATGCAAAGCGTGAAGGGCATTGATCATGCTCTGGGTTATGCCGCCCTGGTGAACGACCAGATTGATTTGATAGATGCTTATTCTACTGATGCCGAAATCGCCCGTTATAACCTGGTGGTTTTAGCCGATGATCTCAACTTCTTTCCCCAGTATAAAGCCGTTTTCCTCTATCGTTTGGATACCGACCCAAAAGCCATTGCCGCCATTCGTAAACTGGAAGGCACCTTCACCGAAGCAAAGATGGTGCGCCTCAATGCTGAAGCCGAAAAGACCAAGAATTACACGCTCGCCGCTTCGCTCTATTTTGGCGATGCGGCCCACAAAACGGCGGAGACTGGGGTTAGCGGTGAATCCTTTCCCTCGCAATTGGCACGCTGGACAACACGACATCTCACCCTCGTTGGCATCTCGCTTTTGATGGCCATCTTGGTAGGTCTGCCACTGGGCATCGTGGCCAGTCGCTCCGGCCCGCTGGGTGGTTTTATTTTGGGCACGGTGGGGGTTATTCAAACCATTCCTTCCCTGGCCCTGCTCGCCCTCCTCGTGCCGCTACCATTTTTTGGTATCAGCCCCACGACTGCTATCTTTGCGCTTTTTCTTTATAGCCTGTTGCCGATTGTGCGCAATACAGCCACCGGGCTTCAAGAGATACCACCACCCCTCCGCGAATCCGCCGCCGCTTTAGGTCTGGAGCCAGGGGCGCAACTCACCAAAATCTTTCTACCAATGGCCGCACGCACCATTCTGGCAGGTATTAAAACCAGCGCCGTCATTAACGTTGGCACCGCCACGATTGCAGCCCTGATTGGTGCGGGCGGCCTGGGTGAGCCTATCATCAGCGGCTTGAGTCTCAATGACAACGCCACCATTTTACAGGGCGCGATTCCGGCGGCAATTCTGGCGCTGCTGGTGCAGTCTGGCTTTGATCTGCTTGACCATTTGCTGATCCCCAGAGGTATGCGGACACCTGCTCCAAGACGTTAGAGGAATAGATATTGCAAAGCAAGGCGTCTCGTTTGACTTATGATTGGAACCTGCCTTAGCAATGGAAGAAGTAATTACAACCCCGGAGGCGGAAGTTGCCGCCGTTGATGAAGAGGAAGCGCGTTTTGTGCTGCAAATCGTGCAGCCTGCCTTACTGGGCCTGATGGATGGCTCTGTCTCAACTTTAGCGCCGCTCTTTGCCACCGCAGGCTTAACCCACAAACCCCACGCAGCCTTTTTCGTTGGCCTGGCCGCGTCTGTGGGCGCTGGCATCAGTATGGGCCTGGCCGAAGCTCTATCCGATGATGGTCAAGTCACCGGCAGGGGCAACCCGATTCTGCGCGGTGGCATCACGGGCCTGGCTACCACTCTCGGCGGAATGCTGCACACCCTACCCTTTCTTATTACAAATCTACGCGCCGCATTGCACCTGGCTTATATCGTGGTCGTCATCGAGTTGCTGGCGATTTCTTTCATCCGCTACTATTACATGAAAAGCCCCTTGGCTCAAACTGTGATTCAAGTTATTTTAGGTGGTGGGTTGGTCTTTGGCATTGGTCTCTGGTTGGGTGGCTTAGGCTAAGACCTTCCCACATTGCTAACCGTTCTACTTCCCTACGCCATTAGTGGATACAGTGTCTTTACTCATCCGTTCTAAATGGGAATCAATGCCATCTAACTTGCGCAAAATAAGGCCGATTTCGGATTCGGCGCGGGTGTTGACATCGTGGTCAATTTCAGCGGTGAGGCGGTCTTTGTCCGATTGGCGGTTCTGGCTCATCATAATAATTGGTGCAGCGTAAGCGGCCTGAAAGGAAAGGGCGAGGTTGAGCAGGATAAAGGGATAAGGGTCCCAGTTTTTGATGAAGTGGGTGACATTCAAAGTGACCCAGGCAATCAGCAGAATGCTCTGCACGATAATGAATCGCCAACTGCCCATCGTGGCGGCAAAAGCATCAGCGATGCGTTGACCTGTGGTTAACTTTTCTTCCAGAACATCGTTGACGTTGCGCACCACACTTTCGCGGATGCGCTTGTCGGTGCGGTTTAAGCGTCGCCCCAAGACGGTTAGCACATCAATAGCCGCGTCGGGGTGTTCCCGTAAAAACGCGAGGAACTCGTTACGGTCTAAGGCGAGAGCGACGACTTCGGACTTAGCCTGGACATGCGATGACGAGGGTTCGCCAGTCAGGAGTGGCAAATCGCCGAAATATTCTCCCGGTTCAATTTCATCCAGCAATACCTCCTGCCCGCTCGCGTCATGCACAAAGACTTTGGCCTCACCTTGCAGCACCACATAGAAATAATCGCAACTGCCCTCTTCGCTGATAATGATCTCGCCAGGAATAAAAGTCTCTTCGTCCATGATCGAACGAATACCCGCTAATTCTTCATCATCCATTGCACTAAAGATTGGTATCTGCTTGAGCGCGGCCAGGTCAATCATATTCTTCTCCCTTTCCGATAGATGGAGTTATGCTTCCCAATCCATCACATATTAACACAAGACTATGTATGTTAAGAATTAATAAAATATCAATTTTATGGCGTAGCTGATGCCCCTGCATGACTCACTGACCCGCAGCAGAGTGATGTGCTACACGTTATACTTTAACTATTGGTTACATGAGCCAAGAAGAGCCATAAGCTCATAGGTGGAGCGGTGCTCTCTAAAAGCGCGTCAGAAAGGGTTCGAGTCCCTTATGGCTCATTGGCCAACTCTATTTTTCTCCACCAGGAGACTGTCATGTTGTAGCTGGATTTTCTATAGCAGTGTCGTGGGCCACCGTTATATCCCTGATGTTTACCCATTTCAAAAACTTCAGAGGATATAACAATGAATACATTAAGCAAAGAAACCACTGGCGCATTCTTCCAGGCTAGCGGCCAGGATAACACCCTTGAGGGCTATGCGGCTCTGCAAGCGCATTGGAGTTCCCTCGTAAACTCACCGGCGGCAGCCAAGCTTGGCCCGGAGCATCACCTGCTGTATCAGGCGCTGCGCGGCAAGGACTGGCGCAAGGCGTTTGCCCCTATCACTAATTCCCGCAAGTTGGCGAACGGAGCTTTCTACAATTGGGGATTGCAGCACGCTCTACGCGGTATCCACTCCCAGCACACTCAAGATAAGTTGCTGGCTCCCTTTGGCAACCTTATCAACGAGCAAGTTCTTCAGCAAGTGCGTGGCCTGCTGCCCAAGCGCGTCCTAGGCTTTGAAGTGCCCCAGGCGTATGAGAGGTCTGAGGAGGTGTCTGGCCATGACTGAGGCTAAGGCCAATACTCTAAACCTCAGCTTGCCCGATGCCTAGACACCGTATGTCTACGTTTTCGTGCGACAGGATATTTCTCTCGCAGCCCAGTTGGTTCAGGTCGGCCATGCCTGTCTGGAAGCGGGCCAACGCTTCGAGCAACCGGCACAACCCTGCCATCTCGTGCTATGCGGCGTGTCGTCAGAAGAGCAACTGGCGCGCGTCGTGGAGCAATTAGAACAGCAGGAAGTGCGCGTTTTCTTGTTCTACGAACCTGATTTTCCGCGCGGCTACACCGCCGCTTGCACCGAACCGGTGTGCGGTGAACGCCGCCGGATTTTCAGAAGGTTCCGACTGTGGCGCGAGGGGTAAATGCCAACAGGCAGCAGCGTAAGTTACTTACGCTGCTGCCTGTTGATTAACAATGAGGTACTTTAATTTGAGCGGCTCTAACAAAATGCATTAAGCTGTGGCGTAGGAGCTATACGTCATGTTGAGCGCAGCGAAACATCTCGTGCTTAATAGTCTTCATTAACTCAGAGGCACGAGATGTTTCGCTGCGCTCAACATGACGGGCCTCGTATTGTTACTTTATTCTCTTTTCGTCAGGTAATCTCAGTTCTTACTTATGCGCAGCCCCGGTGCGATGGATATGGCTCTGGCCTTCGGTTGGCAATCCGGCCTGAACCCACTCCTCCTTGCCACCTTGAAAATCGCGCACATTAGTGTAGCCTAAAGCTGCCAGATCACGGGCAGCATGTTCCGACGCCTGTCAGGTAGAACTGGCACAATAAACCACAATATCGGCGTTTTTATCTGGCAACAATTGAGGTGCTAAAGCCGCCACCTGATCTGGCGGCAGGTTAATTGCGCCGGGCAAGTGCGTATGGCGATAGTAGGAGGGAGAAAGGGTCTCTACCAACACGAAATTATCTTTGCGGTCTATCTTAGCCTTGAGTTCATCTAGGGTAATTGTCCCAGCCATACAAGTCTCCTTGAATTTAGTTATTTCTCCTCGTGCGCCTAAGCATAAAGAGCACCTCTCACAGTATCTAACTGTTAATGGCTGCTATAATTTTATCGGATAAGCGGACTTCGCTCATAGCCCCAATCAGTTGCTCCACCACTTGCCCGTTTTTCAACAGCAGGAACGTTGGCATATTCATCACGCCATACTGCATAGCCAACTCCTGATTTTCAATGGCGTTACACTTGACGATTTTAAGCTGCCCCTCAAACTTTTGTGCCAACCGCTCCAGCACTGGCACCATCATCTTGCAGGGTGCGCAGTTATCGCCCCAAAAGTCAATGAGCACCGGCTCACTTGCCTGCATCACTTCAGTGTTGAAATTGCTGCTATTAACCATTGCCACTTGTGCCATCAGGAACCTCCAATAAATAGTTTGACTTTTTTCAAACTATTTATTCTAAGCATAATGCTATGGAGCCAAAATGACAAGAGTTTGGGGGCAGAAGTTTTAGCCTTGCCGCAACAATCAATGTCTTAGATTATCTTATTAGGTTATGCGAGAACTGCACCACCCTAACATTCAAGAAGTACCCGTTTCTAATGTGCTGCACGCCTTGAGCGACCCGGTGCGATTACAGATTGTGCGGATCGTAGCCGAGATGGGCGAACGCTGTTGCGGCAACTGCGGTATTAACATGCCAAAACCAACGCTTTCACACCACTTTAAAGTGCTGCGCGAAGCGGGTATTATCAACGTGCGACAAGAAGGCACGCAACGCTGCATCTCGCTGCGCAGCGAGGATTTAAACTCTCGCTTTCCTGGCTTACTTGATTCAGTGCTCCAGGCGTCCGAGCCGCTGTGACTTTAACCTTTGCCTAATTCCAGGCTAATTGCTGACGCGTTTTCCAGTAGAGTTCGGGTGGTTCACCCAGTGACTCAAGCTGTGTGTTAGCGGCATCATTCCATTGCACTTCCAAGGCCGCGAGATTAGACAGCAGTTGTTGCGTGGTGGCGGCACCACTTAAAACCACATCTATCCACGGTTGAGCCAGGACTGCGGCCAGAGCTAAGGCATCCAAAGTTATCTTCATCCGTTCTGCCTCGCGCTCTAAGCGGGCACGCTGGGTGGCAAAAGCGGGGGCAGTGCTACGGGAGGTCAAGCGGCCATTGGCGAGGGCTTCTTTGATAATGACACCCATACCCGCTGCATGTGCTTCGCGTAATACTGCCGTGGCCGAAGTCTCCAGCAAGTTCCAAGTTGCCTGCACGCAGTCAAAGAGGCGGACTCCATCACAAGCGATTTCCATTGCCCGCCGCAAAGTCGCCGCCTGGTTAGGGCCACTCAGAGTGAGGCCAATCAATACACCTACACTTTTAAGCTGGGCTAAGGCCGCCAGTACTTCCTGATTTTCCAGCACTCCACTTTCTAAAGTGGCTGAGTGAATCTGATAAAGATCAAGATGCTCACCCAATAGGGCACGACTCTCCTGCCACTGCCGTTGCAGGACGGCCAGTGAATGGTCTTTGACCTCATGCACTGGTGCCTGCACCTGCCAGCCTGCGGTGTAGGTATAGCCCCATTTCGAGCCTATCGTCACACTGGAAGGTGCAACGTTACGGGCCATCAGCCACGAGCTAAGAAATCGTTCCGACTCGCCATAAGAACGCGCCGCATCAAAATATCGCACCCCGGCATTCCAGGCGGCATCCAAGACTTCATGGGCGTGCGCTTCCATTGCCGCCAGGTCATAGCTGCCATGTAAGTCCGTCGCATGGCCCAAGTCTGCCGCATGGCCGAGATTGATATAACCGGGTCGCCCTAATGCGGCTAACCCCAATCCTAATGGCGACACTAACAAACTTGTTGAACCCAGAGGCCGTAAATTCATCAGGGGATATTTGGCGAAGCTTGGAATGACATTGCTATTGGTGCTACTGACACGATGGTTTATTCAAACAGGCGTTGGAAACTTTCGCTAATGACGGAGTAACATTCACAGGTCGTTTTTTCTAAAGCTTCCATATCGAGCAGGGTCACGTAACCCCGTGTGTGATGAATCATTCCCGCATCCCGGAAACGGCCTAAAGCCACTGTCACCCCGGCCCGTCGCACGCCTAATAAATCTGCGACAAATTCATGAGTGATATAAAGTTGGTCTGAGTCCACCCGATCCCGGATCATCAATAGCCAGCGGCTCAGGCGTTGATCTACGGTATGCAAGCGGTTACAGAGCGTGTTTTGCGCGCTCTGCGTCAAGAGCACCTGAATGTAGCGCAACGCCAACTCCTGGAACGCGCTACGGCGTCTGAACTCCTCCCGCAAAACATCTACAGGTATGCGCCAGCCATTGCCCGGCACCTGCATCATAGCGCGCAGCGGGATGGCCTCTTTGCCCAAAAGAGCCGAAGCCCCGACTAATCCTTCACGCCCCACCATGCCCACTTCGACCGCGATGCCCTGTTTGGACTCAGCCACCATAGACGCGACACCACCAGCCAGAAAATAGACATGATGCAACACCTGACCAACATCGGCCAGAATGTCACCGTGCGGTAAGTCAACGGCGCTTAGGTGCGGCGCTAATCGCTGGTAATCAGCCTCCGGGAGAGCCGCCAGGAACCTATTGATGCGGGGCGCTTGCTGCGCAGCACTATGAGAAGAATGTAATATTACGATTCACCTTACCTTCAACCTGCTACTAAATTGGGGAGGGATGGAAGAGCACTATTTTTATTCTAACAGTTGAAACACATTTCATCTGTCGCTAAACGCACATTGGAATTTCGGGCTGGCATTGGCAAAGTTTGAGAATCCCTGCGTACCACCCCTTGACAAGTCAAAGCAATAGAGCATATTATTTAGACAGTTGGCTAATTATCTAATAGTTTTCCAGAAGGAGGAGAGCCAACGTAATTCAGGGAGTTAAAACAATGCCATTCCTTAAATCAGGGGCTTTTGTCTTAGCCACTCTTGCTTTAACTGTTATCGGACTGTTTATCATCCCTACACAGTCTCAGCAGGTGGCTAACACTTCAACTGCCGCAGCACCTCTGGAACGGGAGGTTACGTTCACCAGCCAGGGCTGGGTTAAGCTGGCTGGCACTTTAACACTGCCAACTCATGCCGCAGGGGTCAAGGTGCCGGGACTCATCTTGATTGCTGGCAGCGGGCCAACCGACCGCAACGGTAATCAGGGCGCATTACACACCGACCTATTGCAGCAAATCGCGGCGCAGCTTGCTCGCAATGGCATCGCTACCCTACGCTATGACAAACGGGGTATTGGCGGCAGCAAGACTGACCTAAAAGACGTAAAATGGGAAGATTATGCGGCCTGGGAAGGTTTTGTGGCCGATGCCATCACAGGCTTAAGCTATCTGCAACAGCAGCCAGAGATTGATGCCGCGCGCACCGGATTCTTAGGCCATAGCGAAGGTGGCTTGCTCGCGCTGCAAGCGGCCCAGACCATCACCACTACGCACCCACCCAGCCCCCAGATGCCACGCGTTTTAGTGCTGGCTTCCACTCCAGGCCGCCCATTGGATGTTGTGGTGCGCGAACAACTGAGCAACATCTTGAAGCGCCAACACGCAACCGATGAGCAGGCTCAATTCTTCCTTGATAAAAACGACGCTATTGTGCAAGAGATTCGTCAGACCGGAGCTGTACCAAAAGATGTGCCGCCTGGATTGGCCGCGCTCTATCCGCCCTATATCGGAAAATTCTATCGCAGTCTCTTGCAAGTTGATCCACCCCAGTTGGCATCTCAGTTTCCGGGGCCAGTCCTCATCCTGCAAGGCGAAAAAGATATTCAAGTGCAAGCCGCTAAAGACGCCCCCGCCCTGGATGCAGGTCTCAAACGCCGGACGCACGACGACCATCAACTCTTTGTAGTAACAGGAGCCAGCCATAATTTAAAGGCCGTTAAGGATGACGCTGAACCCGGCTTTGAGGGCTTGGTAGCGCCTGCTGCGCTGGATACATTAACCAGTTGGCTCCAAACCAAGTTGGCCGCTAAGAATGGGGCACAGTAATGGCGTTGGATATTGTTTTCAAAGCCCTGGCTGACCCGACCCGACGGCGTATCTTGCAATTGCTTAACGACCGTGAAATGACCGCCGGGCAATTAGCCGAGAACTTCGACATATCCGCCCCTTCCATGTCGCACCACTTCAATATTCTCAAGCAAGCCGATCTTATCAGTGCGCGACGGGAGGGACAACAAATTTTTTATTCATTAAATACCACGGTGTTCCAGGATGTAATGACGGTCATGTTCGACCTCTTTCAAAAGAACCCTGACACGGCTACAATAGCCGATTCGACAGCAGCCCTTAAAAACGACAGGACAAAGGGGAAATCCAATCCATGAAAACGACCTATGCCACTCTCACTGGTCTCTTGCTGACCGTGGCCGCTATCCTTTACGGTTTAGCTCTCGCGCCGCACCTGCCCGACCGCATTCCGACGCATTGGGACGCTTACGGTCAAGTCAATGGCTGGGGCAGTAAGCAGACTGGCCTCTTTTTAATGCCGGGTATGATGCTCTTGCTGTTGTTGCTGCTTTTCGCCCTGCCGTGGCTCTCGCCGCGCAACTTTTCAACAGCCGATTTCCACGGCACCTTCAACTATGTGATGGTGATAACCATTGCGCTCATGGGCTATATGCACATCATAATGCTCCAGGCCGCTTTGCATCCAGACGCCAATATGAATCGAGGATTGTGGGGTGGGTTGTTCCTCTTTTTCGCCTTAACCGGTAATGTCCTGGGCAAAGTGCGCCGCAACTTCTGGATCGGCATCCGCACGCCCTGGACACTCGCCAGCGACGAGGTCTGGATCGCCACCCACCGCCTGGCCGCCCGCCTCATGGTCGCCGGTGGCCTCATCGGAGCCTGCGCCGCCTGGCTGGGCGCACCATTTGTGTTCTGCTTCATCCTGCTCATGCTAACCGTCCTCATCCCCGTGCCTTATTCACTGTTGATGTATAAGAAGATGGAGCCAAAGAGCTAAATTTTAATTTTAGCCACAGAACCACACAGAAGAACACGGAAAGGAGTAGAGGAGAAAGGGAGAGGGGGAGCAGAGGAGCGTGCCGAACCCGGAGCGTGAGCGACGGGCTGACTTGATAGTTCCCCGCAACTCCTACGGAAGTCCGTCGCTTACGCTCCGGTTCGTTAGTCTTCCCTTTCTCTCATTTTCCTCTTCGCTTCTTCACCCCATACCCTGAACCCCATCCCCAATTTCCGTGCTCTTCTGTGTGGTTCTGTGGCTAATCTTTCATGAAGCTTTTTAGGGAGTACCTTGTATGCGAATGGCACGCGTTTAGGCGATAAGTTTCTGTGGGGTGAGACCAGTGCGCTGCTGCATAAAACTGGCAGGTGGTGGCAAGTATCGCTCTGGAGCTTTGCCACGGATACGGGCGTGATGGATAGGACCAGAAGTAAGTATCCGCAAGCACCCCGCGCTATCTTTCCGGGGCCGTGATAATCAGTGCATTAAGTACATTAAAAGCCAGAGAACGGTGGGACTTAAGAATCCCACCGTTCTCTGGCTTTTCCGTCTAAGACTATCTTTCAACCTTACCGGTGTCTGCCATTGCCATTATCACGACTGTTATCGTTAGATTGAGTTGACGAGCGTGTCGTATTGGCGGGAGCAGGTGCCGGGGCGGGCGCAGAGCGCACAACTGGCGGAGCCGAATAGGTGGGACGGCTTATTGGAGACTCTTGGCGAAAGACTGGTGCCTGGCTGCGCGTAACATCGGGCACACGATAAACTTCCGGCGCACGTTGCGGCGCGGGCATCCAGCGAGATTGAGCTGGGGTCGTGTCACGTCCATAACCATAAGGCTGTCCATAGGGCTGGCGAGAACCGCCTGCGGCTGGCACATCGCGGGAAGTATCGCGTTGCGTGGGAGTTTGGTATGGCTGATAGGTGCGCGGTTGCGTAGCTGGCACTTGCACCGGAGCCGAGGGACGCTGCCAGGACGGTTGCCCACTTTGATTGGGGACGCGGTTGGTGCCACGCGTCGGGTCTATGGGACGCGTCGGCGGGAGATCAAGCGTTGGGTCTTGCCGCGCCCGACGGACTGTATCGGGGATGCCGCTGGCCCCCGTGCGAGATGTCCCTTGTGGCAACTGTGGGATGCGCGATGGCAGCACTGTTACCGGATTCCCGCTGCCCCGGTTAGGAGCTTCATACGGGTTAGCCTGCGGCACATTCGTTTGCGGGCGTGTCACATCTGAATTGGGACGCTCAATACCAGCAGGCATTCCTAAGCCTTCACGGGCATGGCGGGCCGCATCCACAGCGGGACTGGTGATACCAGTGGCATTATCCGGTGTAGCAGGCCGCGTCACGGGACGGCGGGTTCCGCTTCCAATGGTATCCGGCCCATTAACACGATTGGGCCGCGTGCCCACTGGCACGGATGGTTGTCGGGTTGGCAGGTCGGGAATTTGACTGGCCACGTTCGGTTCACTGTTTGGCCCGGTATGTCGGCCTGGCAAGCCAACAGGAGCCGGACGATGGCCAGTATCGGGATTAACAGCGGGATTACCAATGGGTCGCCCACTGCGTCCCGGCAATGTATTACCGGGCAGCGAATTAACAGGTGCGGTTCTCACACCACCGTTGGCTCCAAGAGCATTTGTAGTTCCATTCGGGAAATGAGGCCGCGCAAGCGGGCCAGAGACCCGTGCGATATTGGGTTGAAGCGGCATCCGAAAGACTGGACGGCTTGAAACCGTTTGCGGCGGTTGCACATTATGCTCAAAGGTGCGCGATGGCGTCGTAGCTAATGTCGTGGGCCGCACTGCAATTGGCCCGGCAATAGGGCCATGTCCAACACGCGGTGCGCCAATGGGTCGCCCATGCGTAAAGATGTCGGTCGTGCCGCGCGGTACTGGCTCATAGCGCCCGCGTCCGCCAAAGGCACTAATGGTTGCCACCGATACGCCACCCGCTGTCCGCGCATTATACGGAATAAAGGGATGGGTTAAATACGTGTTAGTCGTGTGCGTATTGATCACGGTAGTGGGGCTATTATATACATTCGTGATATTGGTGATGTTTGTCACGCGATTGACATAGGTCGTGTTCCACGGACGCGGCACGCAAACTCCGCCCCCCGTTGGATAATAAACCGCCGCGCTACCAATCGAGAAGAAGGCTGACCAGTGGCGACTGCGGAAACCAATGTTCAGGAAAGATGGATAGGACACTTCAAACGGCGCGAGTGGGCACCAGCCAACAGAGCCATTATATTCACAGAAGTTGACCACCGCCGGGCACCAGTATTGATTGACCGGGCCAGGCACCCACGCCCAACCATAGGGGCGGTTAATCCAGGTGCCATAGTGGTAAGGTGCCCAACCCCACGGCTCACTGGAAACCCATGTCCAGCCAAAGGGAGAGACCCAAGTCCAATTGCCATAGTAATAAGGACGCCAATCGGCACCCGTGACGCGGGGGCACCACACATGGCCATAGCGGTCATCATTGTGCCAGTCGCCATAATCATCTAAGTTGTCACAAACAATACCGACGTTCTCCGGCACATAATGCCGTGAAGGGCGGTCTGCGGCCCGGTTTAGCCAGCGATCTCGATCATCGTTCCAGCGTTCCCAGGTGTCACGGGCTGGCAAAAGCCCAGGCAAGTAAGGCGCATCAGCATCGCGCAGTCGGAGGTAACTGGGAGCATGGAGCGTTGTCTTGCCCTGGCTGCCCTCAATGGTCACTTGCCCTTCTTTGACAGCGACTTCCACCGCACTATCGGCACCAATACCCGCCCCCATGCGAAGGCTGGCCGGGCCAACAGACTTAGCAGAAATAAACGGCGCATCCACCTGATAAATAGAATGCTCATGGCGCAGCCGCAAGGAAATCAGTCCGGCATTTAACTTAATCTCGGTGAACTCGCCATCGGCATCGCTATAAAGCGTTTGCAGTGTTACCAGAGCATCGGTGCCCAGGCGCAGCAAGCTACCATCATCAAATTGAATCTCGGCGCGTCCACCACCAGTGACCCATAGTTGCGCTCCCTGACGAATGGGTAGGTTGACCGTGGCCGTTGACCAATCGCTATTATCATCCGCGCGCCACGTTACATTGCCGCTGACATAAGTGAAGCGGGCTAAGCGCACTGGGCCATCGTTGGCGTTATTGGCAGTGGCACTCGTTGGGGCAGCACTATTAGCCGCGCCTTCTTGCACAGCATAGTTGCTACTGTCGCCGGTGTTGTCACTGGTATAAGCAGCCAGCTTGCCATCTTGACTGGCCGAGTCTTCGGTGTTGGTATCAGCAGGCGGGCTGTCCTGCACGCTATAACTACCGCCCTCATCATTCGTTGGCGGCGGAGTTCCATTCTCGTCGTCCTGGGCACGAGCAAAGGTGTTCGAGAAGAGACCGACACTTAACAGTAAGCAGCAGGTCATTAAAACCGACCTGAAACTTCTTCGCCTTGATTTTTGGCGAGTGGACTTCAAAAAACGTATGGACTCCATAAGAAACCTCCTGCAAGCCCAGTGGGGATAAAGAATCGGCATCTGAGTGGGGCGTGCGACACTCTAGTGATGCGACGCAGACGCTACCTTCTGGGAGAAGTTCAAAAGATTTTAAGCACAGGAAAAAGACGCCCAGCACCCGTCTGCGTTGCCAGCATTAAACAGCCATAATGCGCCAAAATTTAAGCAGCCCCTTTCTCATATACTGTCTCTCCAGGAGGGTAACAAATTAGCTCAATCACATTACCCTGAGCATCATTGACATAAATACTCGTTGTGCCGTCACGATGTCTGTCAATGGGCTTACCCACCCGTTCAGCAGCACGCGCTAAGGCTGCCTCGTCCACGCGCAACGCAACGTGCGGTGGGTGCTGTGTGGGGGTGACTAAAGCCAGTTTACCCTGTCCCAAACGTAAGAAGGCCCACGTTGTATCCTGGTACAGCAACTCCGCCTCAAAATGCTCGACATAAAACGCCACACTGCCTGCTATATCCAACGTTTGTATTGCTACATGATCCAACTCAAACATTCATAACTCCGTGTATAATTCCGTGCTTGTCTGCTGATTCTCAGTCGCTAATGAACAGCAAGGGTGTCATTCCGAGCGGAGCAAAGCGGAGTCGAGGAATCTTTTATGGTGGCTGATGTGTTTAAAGCAAGATTTCTCGACTACGCTATCGCTTCGCAAGCAATGACAAACAATGAAGGTCGCACTTTGAGTTAGCTACCCAATAAAATTACTTCTCATGACACTTGCTAAAACTCCCATTAATTGATAATATCAAAATATCAATTAAAATAAGTAGCACTGAACTCCACAACACATTATATTTAATGTGGCTTTTCAATGAGGTTTAGCAACGCACCCCGTAAGTCCATCTTACATTCGCCCCCCAAGATCATCGCAATCGTTTTGTTATTGACCGCCAGCGGTTTAGGCTGGCGTTATTTGCATAAGAGTTCATCTGGCACCCTGGCGACGCTGCTGCCGGGGGTGCCTGGCGCGGCTTCGGTGCCAGCCTTTAACGGCCCGACCGAAGATTGCGATGTCCTTGTCGTTGGCGGCACGCCTTCTGGCATCGCCGCCGCCTTAGCAGCGGCACGGCGCGGGGCAACGGTCACTCTCATAGAACCGCGCCGCTATTTGGGCGGCGACATCGTTTACGCTATGCTCAATATGTTCGATATTCCGGTGCGCCCTGGGGTGCCTGCCCCCGTGCATGGCATTTTTGCGGAGTTCTTCGAGCAACTGGGCATCACCTTCGATATTGATAAGTCCCGCCATCTCTTTGAAGATACCCTGGCTGCCGAGCCTAAGATACGCCGCTATATGCGCACTAAAGTGGTGCGGATCATTAAAGACAATGATAGGGTAACGGGCGTCATCGTCAGCACCGATACAATGCCCCTGCCTGAGTCAAAACCTGTTGGGACGAAGCCGATAGAGGCCACACCCGCCGCATCGCCTCATAGCACGCCTGATGCTACGCCAACGACAAAGCCTACGCCAATTAGCACAGTAGCGAACCATGCTCATAGCAGCACGCCTTCATCGTCTCACACGGCAACACCTGTCGAACGTCTTATTCATGTGAAAGTTGTGGTAGATGCCACCAATGATGCCAACTTTGCGGCCCAGGCCGGAGCAGGCTATTATATTGGGCGCGAGACTGCTAACCCGGATAAGAAGATGCAGGCGGCGGGCTTGCTGTTTTCGGTAGCGGGCGTGAACTGGGAAGCCGTGCGTGATTATGTCAAGACCAATCGCCTGATTAAAGCCAAAGTGCTGCCCAATGGCCATTTGTTTCCCGGTGATGCTGTGCCCCTTTCACCTTACAAAGAGGCACTGGAAAAACTGAACCCCGAAAAAGTGCTGCAAGGCCATCCAGCCAGTGTGATTAAGTCGCAGTTCGCTGAGCAGAAGGCGATTACGCTCAACCAAAAGCTGGATACCAGCAAGTTCAAAACTGTTCCGGCCTGGGAACACTTGGGCGGCACGCACGGCAACTACGCCTGGGAACGCGGCGAAACCGTTAAGAAATACCAGCCCCACGGCAAAGATATTGAGCTGTTGTCCATTAACTTCGGGCGTCAAACCGACGGCACCATCGTGTTGAATACCCTCAACATTTTGAATGTTAATGGCACCGATCAGAATTCTATCAAGCATGGCTGGAATGAAGGCGTGCATGAGTTGCCCTATTTACTCGCCTATCTGCGCAAAGCTGTACCGGGTTTTGCGCACGCACGGTTGGCTAAAGTCGCGCCCGAACTCTACATTCGTGAAACGCGCCATATTCATGGCTATTACACCCTTAAAGTAGATGACGTGCGCTCGCAGACTCGCTTCTTCGACCGGATTGCAATGGTTTCCTATCCACTTGATCTGCATCCTTACGAAAAGGGCAAACTCAACCCCTACGAGCCACGCCGCTACTATTACACCCTTCCCCTGCGCAGCCTGGTGACACGGAAGATTAATGGTGTCTTCGTCGCCTCACGCAGCTTCTCCGCCACCTATTCGGCTGCCGGTTCAGCGCGAGTGATTCCCGTCACAATGGCCGCCGGGGAAGCTGCCGGGGCCGCCGCTTTTCTCTGCGTGCAGGAGAACATCACACCCCACGATATTATGCGCAACTCCAAGTGGGCTAAAATGGTTCAGACATCGCTCCGCGAAGGCGGGGCAGATGTCGGAGACACCTATCCTGGCCAGCAGAAACCTAAAAAGATTACTTCTTCTAAAGACCGTTAGTAGAAAAGATAGTAAACAAACCCAAGTTGTTACCAGAGAGGATTGTCATTTCGAGCGGAGCGACCACAGGGAGCGCAGTCGAGAAATCTTGTTGGCAGGGCAGGAAGACACTACTAAGATTCCTCGACTCCATTGCACTTCGCTCGGAATGACACGTTTTCTACAGTAGCAACTGGGGTTAAACAACGAAACACCGACTGCGCTTGATAGCACAGTCGGTGTTTTATATTTCCAGAACCAAGTTTTAAGCGACTACCGCAGTTTGCCGATTCGCCAATTCTACTTCCCAGGCTTCCAGGGCACTGATTGGCTCACCTTTATGCTTTGGCGCTTCTTCTTCAACGCCGAAGTTAATCGCTTCCAAGTCGGCAATACGCTGTAAGTCCTCCGCCGTGAGATCGGGTAAATCGGGGGCGGCAGCAAACTCGCGGAGCTGTGCCTCGTCATAAATGTTGGGTAGCACACTGGTGACATTAGGCTCTGCTAAGATGAATTTAATGGCAGCTTGCCCCAGCGTTTGATTGCGCCCATCGGTCAGGAACTTGAGCGTTTCCAACTTCTTAATGCCATTAATCAGCCAGGAACGGGGCCGATGGCGGCGATGGTCATTGGCCGGGAACACCGTATCCGGCGTGTAGTGGCCTTCCAGCATCCCTGACGAATGGGGGACGCGCACTATCAAGCCAACATCGTGCGCTCTCGCATCGGGGAAAAAATCTCCACCGGGATGCTGCTCTAAAATGTTGTGAATGACTTGCAGCGCCGCAATATCGCGGTGGCGCATGGCGGCAACACCTTCGGTCAACCAACCATTAGCCGGGCCAAGCGCCACGCCAACATGCAGCACTTTACCGTCTTGCTTCAATTCTTCTAAAGTCGCCCACAACTCATCGTTGACCACGCTATCCATGCGAGCATTATGCACCTGCCAGAGTGGAATCGCTTCAACGCCCAACCGTCTTAAACTTTGCTCGCAGGCAAAGCGCACGAACTCTGGCGAGAAGTTAGTGGGCAACTCCTGCTGGCCCCGCCGCTCGCCGGTGTCATTATAAATATCGTAGCCAAACTTCGTAGCATAAACGACATCCGATGGATTCGGGCCAAAAGCCTGGAGCAGCAAATCTTCGCCTCGACCATTACCATAAGTATCAGCTGTATCAAAGAAGGTAATGCCGCAATCGCGAGCCGTGTGCAATAGGGCAATGGCCTCTGCGTCGGTTTTCGCGCCCCACCAACCGGTGGCAACTGTCCACACGCCGAAGCCAACTTCGCTGACGGTAAGGTCTGTCTGGGGGAAAGTACGAAATTTCATGGATTTGGACTTTGGCTTTAGGTCTTTGGCCTTGGGGCAAATTCAAAGACCCAAAACCAAAGACCTAAAGCCGTATAACTACTTCATCTGACCAATCTTAAACATCTTGGTGCCACAAACAGGGCAAACGCCTTCAACGGCGGGCTTGCCATTCTTCATTGTGACCTGTTTGGCGTCCTTCATTTCCCTCTGAGTCTTACACTTCATGCAACGGCCTTCCATAGCTCTCTCCTTATTGGTTTTATAAATGCAGCAATCTTACACGCTGTTAATATGCTTTATTATCGCAGGTATGACAACGGCACACTTAATGCCCTGCGTCTCGTTTGTCCTCAACATGGTCTTCGACCTCTTCGTGGGCGATGCCGCGTGCGACAGTTTCCGCCCCGATAGTCTCACCCTGGCCGTTATCAGCCGCCTTAGCTGCCAATTCCTGCTTAACATCCTGCGCCGCATAAACCTCTTCGGCAGCATCCACGCAGGCTCCGCGTTCCACCGGGTGACCCAGGTCTTCTAGAATGTTTTCGAGGGCCGACAACAGGGTGCGTATATTATGGGGATAAGCCGAATAGCCCATTGTGCCAATACGCCAGATTTTGCCCTTCACATCGCCTAGCCCGCCGCTGATTTCAATATCATAACGGCGCAGCAAGCGCGAGCGTACTTCGGCATCATCAATGCCTTCTGGCACCCAGACGGCATTCAACTGCCATAAGCGATGGCCTTCCTGGGCAAAGGGTTTCAGCCCAAGTTTAGACAGGCCCGCCATGAGTGCGCGCGAGTTCGATTCGTGCCGCGCCCAACGTTTCTCTAAGCCTTCTAACAACAGCATCCGCAACGCTTCGTGCAAGCCAAAGAGCGCGTTGGAGGGCGCGGTGTGATGATAAGCGCGGCCCCCGGCGGAGGTATCGCCCCAGTAGGTTTCGACCAGAGACATATCAAAATACCAGGATTGCACCGGGGCCTTGCGGTTGCGCACTACATCCATCGCCCGTTCGCTGAAGGTAATCGGCGAAAGTCCTGGCGGCGCACCGATACACTTTTGCGTGCCAGAGAAGCAGACATCAATATCCCACTCATCTACGAGGAGAGGGCAGCCCCCCAGACTGGTGACAGCATCCACCACTACTAAGGCACCGTGACGGTGCGCGAGGTTAATAATCTCTGGCAGGGGTTGTAAGATGCCCGTGGAGGTTTCCGCATGAACAATGGCCAACACCTTGGGCTTATGCATCTTGGAGAGCGCCGCTGCCACTTCTTCAGGGGTAAAGATGGTGCCCCATTCGCGCTCAATAACCGTGACTTCGGCTCCCATGCGGCGGGCCATCTGCTGCATTCGATTGGAGAAGTAGCCCGCCACGCACACCAGCACTTCATCGCCCTGCTCAATTAAGTTACACAGCGAAGCTTCCATGCCTGCTGTGCCCGTGCCAGGGACAGCGCCCGTAATGCGATTAGTGGTGCGAAAGACACGCCGCAGCATCTTGCCCACATTGTTCATGATTTCCACGAACTGGGGGTCAAGGTGTCCTAAGGTATTGGCTCCCATCGCGCGTAAGGCTTCGGGATACGAGGCCGAAGGCCCGGCACCCATGAGTACACGCGGAGGAATTTGTATCTCCGGGATCGCTTCTATATCAAAATCGTGCTTTTGCAATTGGTTATTAACCTGACCATTATTACCCTGACCGAACGCTTGAGAGGTTGTAACATGGGTCACAACCTTGTGGCTCGCCTGACCATTGACTGGCTCCACCCCTGCATCCGCCGGGACGCTTGTTCTGGACAACAGATCGCCTCCTTGAAACGATGCACAGTATAGCACAGCTATTCCCAGAGGCGGCTACTTGCCCAACCGACCTGCTAAACGATGTGCTACAAAGGTGGTGTCAGTTAAGATTTCTCTTCTCTCCTACCCAAGAAGAATTTACTTGCATCTCATCAAGATAATTGCAGGTGCTATCTTTAGTATGTAGATTTATAGAATGCAAAATCCTAATTTTAGAGGTGATGCCTGAAACGTTAGCACAACAAATGGGGATTGTTATCCGCTCTCTACGTACGGAAGTCGGCTTATCTCAGGAAGAACTGGCGGCAAGGTGCGGCTTACATCGCACCTACATTGGTTCAATTGAGCGCGGAGAGAAGACCATTACCATTGAAACTGCTCAGAAATTAGCTAAAGCATTTGAAATTTCGCTCACTCAGCTTTTCAGCCAATTAGAATCTCAAGATGGATGCCGCTAATGCTAACCAGAGAAGAATACTTTGAGCATCGCAGCCAACTTCAACAACAGAGCGAAGCTTTAACTTGGTTAGAGCAGCATTACATGGATTTCCTGGTGAGCGTCGTTTTAGATGCTGCACCCACATTGCACGCTGATTTTAGCCGCTCACGAGATTTAGTGCCTTGCTGGATTTCGTATTCTCCTAAACAACGGGGACGTGCGCCAGTGGGAGATTCACAACCGTGGAGTGAAGTAGGAGAAAAATAGTTATCATTCAACCTACTGCGCGCCATTGTGTCGCAACGTGATGACATAACTTTTCCTGGCTTACCCTTCGGTGCCGATGTGCGCTTCGCTACACGGGATGCCTTTATCAACTTCGATATAAAGCTGACTGGCCCACGCGATAATGTGGATGAAATTGTAGCCCCACCTCAACAAATTTCTGGAGATGGGTCGGACTGGAACATAGGTGTTATCAATTCACCATTCCAGGTGCAGGGGCCGCATAGTAGCTTTCTATTTCAACCGAAACTACCACCTTTTTATGTATTGGATGATCGGGTCCTACCCTGTTTAACTTTCTTCCTCAAAGCGGTTTATGCGCTGCATGGATTAGGGGAACAGCCATTGGAATATCTTGAAGTGGCTTGTGTGCCAAATGGCTTGCTGCTATTTGACGGGCCATTTTATGCTCACACTGAGGGCTTATTGATTCCAGGAAAGGATGACCAGAGCGTGCGCGAAAGTGACAAGCGCACACGAGTCAGGCTCTACCCCTTAGCTACCATCGAAACTGGTTGGCGCTGTCGTCAGATCGTGCCCCAAAATACAGCCGCTACACAATGGAAAACTCAGCCACGGCCTGCTCCTGCTTCAACCTCTCGTCGCCAGAAGAGTTAGCTGTTCCCTGGCAACTGGGTTATGCCCGTTGCTGTCATGATGTTCCCCAGTCGTATCTTTAAGAAACGCACGTCGTTCTTTAGCACGCTCACAAGCCGCATTAGCCATTTCTGTATAATGTGGCTGAAATTCCAGGCCAATATAAGGGCGATCTAATTCAATAGCCGCTAAAGCCGTGGTGCCACTGCCCATGAATGGGTCAAGAACTACGTCGCCCGGTGCGGTCAATAATCGAATAACCCGGCGTGGCAATTCGATTGGAAATTTAGCCTCATGGTCATCATTAGCCCGCACCGAAGGGAAGTTCCAGACAGCTCGTGTGCCCCATTCAGTCCATTCCTGTGGCGACAGCCGGCTTTTATCCACTACTGTTGCACCCGGCTTCCAGAAGAAGTACAGATATTCAAATTCATCCACAGCACGGTAAGAGAGGGTTGTCCACCGCGAATTCTCCCAGGCCGCATCCTTAACCCATATGCGCCGGTCATAAAGGTAGAGGCCAGCTTCATATGCGAAGTCTTCCAGTAAACCACCCACTAAATGAACACGGGTTTGAGTCGCATATTTCCCCCCGGATGTTATTACCATTCAAACGGCGGTCAATCGTTTGTTCAGAACAGCCTAAATGTTCTGCTAATTGATAGCGACTAAAATCAGGAAACTTTGTTTTTGCCTCCACGACCATTGCACGAGTAATATCAGAACGGCGACGACGTAGGTTTTCGGCTTGAAATCGAGGAATATTTTCATCGGGGAAACATAAAATATCTGCGATGTTAACAACCATAAAGCCGCCAGTTTTGAGTAGCGGGACATGAAGGTGGATAACTTCCTGTAACAGCTTTAACCAGCCTTCATAAGTTAGATGTTGTTCGTATTCCTTGCCCACGAAGTACGGCGGCGACCACACAGATAGCGACACGGACTCCTTCTGGATTAGCCGTAGCATCACAGCCGCATCACCACAATACACCCGATTTAACTCTAAGCTCATCGTTACCTCTCCGCGCTACCTAAAGATAGCATACCGCGCATAGAGAAAGAATTCAACTTATACGAGGTTGCGTTAGCACCTTATCTTTATAGTATCCTATCTAAACTGTTGAATAGGCTTCGTGCTGGTGCCCGCCGTTGGGTGATGGAGCGCAGTTGCGCTGGGGCGTCCTGCTTTGGTGGTGGCCAAAGATTATGAGAGATTGCCAGAAACAGTACGCGGTTTGCCTTTCCTGGCCTTTATCATTTTGATGTTAGCGAATCTATTAAGACCCTAAGTTTATAACACGCTCTAAGCGGTTGTAGAGCAACTGGGGTTACAGTAAGGTCGCTCATTCAAAGCTTGCGCAACTCATCGAGGTTCCAGACAAAACAAAAATGCTCCGGGGCCGGTGGCCGGAGCATTTTTGTTAGGACGATTAGAAACGACGAATTGTCTTAATTGTAGGCAAAAGTTGGCTTACCACCCGTATTGGCGGAAACCACCCCACTACTCGCTACTTGGTCAGTTGTACCATTGAGTTGGCCCTTCACCCATTTAACATGTCCATCCGCAAAAGCCATATTGGAACCTTCTAAGTGACGACGGGCCGCAGATATTTCACCATCTCCATTGTTAGGCAGCGTTGCATTAACAAACGTAGCTGAGGTAGTGCAAGCAGTTGTATTGGCCCAACGCGCACTACCAGTACCAGTACCACCAGCAGTACAACCATTGGAGTTATAACTGGCTGTCCCTTGAGTCATGGTAAGACCGCCGCCATCGCCCAACAGCACGGTACCAGCCGAATTGGTGAGCAGAGACTCATTCACGCCTCTTAATCCGGTGCCAGCAGTAGTGTTCAACATGGCATTCATATAATAGTCAGTGAAGTCACCATCACTGGATAAAGCGGAAGAAGGAGTATTCACTTCGCTGGGGCACTGAAGGATTTGGGTACTCTTGAGATAGGGTTGAATTCCATCGGCCCAGCCATAGTTGGTGGCAAAAGGCGCGGCGCTACCAGTATCGCTAGCTACGATGACTGGGTATCTGCCATCATAATCCTGTTGATACTGAACGATACCAAGAGCGATTTGCTTGAGGTTACTTTGACAGGAAGCGCGACGGGCGTTCTCACGCGCCCGTGAGAAGACGGGGAAGAGAATAGCGGCCAGAATAGCAATAATCGCTATAACGACCAAGAGTTCAATCAGGGTAAAACCTGATTTGGGGGCGGAGCCGCGACGCGCGCCTCGCCCCATGCTGCGTGTACTATACATATAAATTCTCCTTTGGCGCACCACTGTCAAGCCCGGCCAGCGATGCCAAGTACCTCATAGTTTACAACTTGTACTATAGACCGTCGAGTCTTGCTCAGGTTGCATGAGATTAAGCTTTGGTTATATTCACATAACGCTATGAGATTGTGTTTTATATTACAAGCCATAGCATACTCGTCTCTTGTTAAGAAAATATTGTATAAGTGTAAACTTACAAACTTTTCTAATTACTAAACACTTATTGCTAAGTTGTATCCTTACAGGGCAACTCTTTAACTGTTATAGATTGGCCAAAGTCAATTCTGTAGTGATACTATAAAAGCAAATAGGAGGGATAGCTTAAAGTGGGCTATCCCTCCTATTTGCTTTTTCCTCATCGGGATGGCGGGATTTGAACCCACGACCTCTTGACCCCCAGTCAAGCGCTCTACCAAGCTGAGCCACATCCCGTCTGCCTACTGCTTAAAGTTATCTGTTAAACCACAAAAACTTTTCCTACTCGATATAGGATAAGAGTTTAACAGCACTCAGTCAAGGTGGCAGCCAATCCCAAAAAATAGAGCGCCGTAATTTGGGACGACAAAATACTAACGTAAACCTGCAAGTCCTTACTTCCCGGCACTCCAGCCACCATCAATGATGAGGGCACTACCCGTCACGAAAGCGGCTTCGTCGGAGGCTAAATAAAGGGCTGCCGCCGCAATCTCTTCTGGTCGTCCCATGCGCTTGAGGGCCTGAGTAGAGGCCATATCTTCATAGGCTTGCTTGGGGTCAGGATATTCCTGAATCCGTGCTTGGACAAATGGAGTTTCTACACGGCCCGGACAGATGCAGTTGACGCGGACTTTAGAATCGGCATGGTCGAGCGCCACACACTTCGTAATACCTACTACAGCAAACTTCGTTGCACAGTAAGCCAACCGGTCACGGATGCCAATGATGCCGCCAATGGACGCCAGATTCACAATAGCCCCCGCCTGACGCTCGATCATGGAGGGCAAAAACGCCTGTGTCATATAAAGCACGCCTTTGACATTGACGTTATAGAGGCGGTCTAAATCTTCCCCGGTGGTGGTGAGCACTGTCCCGACATGCCCAATACCGGCGTTATTAACCAGAATATCACAGCGTTTGTCGCCTTTGCTTAAAACCTCCCGTGCCACAGCCTGACAGGACGATTCGCTGGCAACATCCACCTCCACATATTCGGCACGTCCGCCTTGACTTTTAATTTTCTCAACCACCGCCTGGCCACTTTCAGGCTTCATTTCCGCCACATACACCAGGGCACCCGCTTCAGCAAAACGGTAAGCGATCATTTCGCCAATACCGGAACCAGCCCCCGTCACCACAGCCACTTTGTCAGTTAGTTTGAACATAGAATCCCTCTGAATCGGTTAGCCACAAGAAAGCACAAAAAGCACAAGAGAAGCATAGCAAACTAAACCACAAATAAGAATTTATGTCATGCTGATGTCATCTTTCCAACCAGCTTAGATGCACAACTCACTAACCAACTCTGTGCTTTTTGTGCCTCTTCGTGGCCATCACCTACTGATATGCACTGCTTGCACCTCTTCCGGTTCGAGGACAACAGAAAAGCGATTACCAGCACGCTCGATGAGGTGCCCAGAGATTAATTCTTGAGTTGATGCATCAGTGATGTATTTCGACAAAGAGTTATCTATCATAACTTCCCCGCTCTGCCGCTGTGTTGTGTCGTTGCGTAAGGTGAAGTAGAGTGAGCCATTGGCGCTGGGGCCAAAGCGTTCGATAGCAATATGCGGATTATCCACCATTGCATCTGTTACCGGCTGCCAGCCTGCCTCGGCAATCCATTTGATGAGCGGCACATACTTCTTAAACAAGGAGCGGTCACGGTTATACCATTTAGGATTACTCCAGTAAGGATTATCAGCGGCATTGTGGCTGAACATGCTGGGATACATGCCATAGAACAAGCTGCGCTGAAAGTATTTCTCCATCACCTCTGGCCCAAAGGCATCGAAATTCGTATTCATCAACAGTAAATACGGCTTGGCATAAGCTGCGGTGCGCCACAGGTCTAATTGCTCATCGGGAACAGGCTGATATTTGCCGCCATTCAACCAATCCGTCTCGGTGCCCATCACATCCAGCCACGGGCATAGGAAAGGAAAGCGGTAGGGCAGGCCATTAGCGAACATTAGTTTGCCCATGCCATGTACATCAGCCGCCAGCCATTTCGTAAATTCACAGACTGCAAAAGCTTTGTAAAGTGCAGGCTGCTTCGATTCCGTGGCAAAAGTGAGGGGCACGGTGGAATAGCGGAAATGTTCGCGCCGAAAATTTAAGTCGGCGGTGACGTAGCCTTCGATAGAATCGAGGTATTCACCATCTAAATTCCCTTTGGCTTCTGGCCCATAAAGTCGTTGCTTAATTTGAGGGTTCCAGTGGACGGTTGCCCCATTCAAACCATCTGGTAGCCCTGGCGCAGGGGGCAGAGACGGATTCGGGTTTAAGCTCCACACGGCCCCGCTGTTCCAGGGGGCATCTATAAAGCGCATAGCGGGCTGCCCAGCCTCATCGAACATATTAGCCGACAGCGAGGCTTGCGCCATCCGACGGTTAATATCGCTGCGCCTTTGCACCATGTCATCGCGCACTTTGGAGGCAGCTTCCACTGTGCGAGGCACACCTTTTTCCATCGGCATCCACCACGTCATCGGCTCGGTATAGCGGAAGCTGAGAATGTCATGGGCATCATCGAAAGGCACGTTATTGTCGCCTTCGTGATACCTAAAGCCGAAGTCCTGCCAATCCTGTACGGTGCTAATATCGGTAAAGGGCATCCACAACCCCTGGTGGGGCGAACGCACCTGGAAGTAAGACGGGAAAATATCGTGCATTTTCCGCAAGGCGGCACGAAAACCCCAACGTGGATCGAATTTATAAATCACAAAGCGAAAGTCGGCGCTACTGGGGAAGTGTGAGGTCTCTTTGACAAGGCCAAAATCATAAGCGATAAAGAGTTGCTTCGTGCCTGCATTATAAGCGACACGATATTGCGCGATTTGTCCCATATCTATCGCTAATGCCAGCCCTGCTTGCTGATGCCACACGGCTGCCAATGGATACAGCGACATAGTGCCTGTCGCACCACAATGTACCGCTACCGTATTGCTATATTCGGTATTCCCCTCAATGACGCGGCTATGGCGTATATCATCACCCCAGCGCCAACCTGTAGCGTCCAGCGGCAAAGCAAAGACTAAAGTCACAGCGCGGTCTTGACCACGTACATCGCTGACTCGTCCTTCAACTGCAATATGATCGGTGGCGGCGGTCACTCTGGATTGCAGTTTCAAGCCTAAATCAGGGCAGACACCGTTTTGGAAGTTATAAAAATCGGAGTTAGCGGCTACATCCCGCGCCAGGAAACCTGAAGGCGTATTCGCCTTGACGTTGTGACCCTCAACTTGTAGCTGAGTGATAGAATTATCACGCAACGAGAGGCTTAACGCATCGCGGGTAGCGACTGTCAGCGATTTACCAGAAGCCGGAGACTGAGGCGCACTTGTAACCGGCACGCCTTGAAATAACACTGCGCCCTGATTGGCTTTGATTTCCTCTACTGTTACATCATCAAACCAAACTTTGCCGGAATGACTGCGGAACAGACAATAAACAGTGAGCGACTTCACTGGCTTAGCAGGAACAATCATAACTTCGCGCTGTTGCCAGTCATGCGTGCCAGTCGTAAAATCGGCGGTCTGTCCCCAGAGAGGCGTGTTGTCGGAATACGTGATGTCTACATAGATTGAGTAATTGCTATCAGCACTGCCATTGACATCCTGTGCTTTGCTCCAACCTCGAATGACTAATGGCGTGGCCACGTTGCGCTGTAGGTCAAGCGTTTGATTCGCACCATACTCGCCCTCGCCCGTGAGGTTCTCGCACATTATCGCGTTGCTGCCGTTGCGTCCCTGACCGGGGACAACAGTGAAACCTTTTTGCCATCGCTGCCACTGCATCGGGACAGGATTATCCATCGCCTCAAAACCACCATTAGGTAACAGCGCCACCCCCGTTTGAGCACTTCGCACGACGCGCAGCAACGGAGTCGCTGCCGTTGTAAGAGACGCGAAATAAAGGCAGCAACAAAAAAGAATCAGGTATCGTGACATATAGCCCTCACCCCCGGCGCCTCGCCCACGCTGCGGGCGAGGGGAGTACGGATTGAAAGTTACTCGCTAGTATGTTATTCCTCTCACCCTCTTGTTACAATGGAAACAGCCCTTAAATTAAAGGGAATATGAAAGAATATGCCTGTGACCTCCCCTCTCTCACAGTGTGGGCGAGGGGCCGGGGGTGAGGGTTTAACATGGAACAATTACGCATTATAGTCTTTGGCGCGCACCCGGACGATTGTGACCTGGTGGCCGGTGGCACTGCCGCACTGTGGGCACAAGCGGGACATCATGTCCGTTTTGTCTCAGTGACCAATGGCAATGCCGGGCATCAGACAATGGCCGGAGCCGCTTTAGCGCGTCGCCGCCGGGAAGAAGCCGCTGCCGCAGGCAAAGTGCTAGGCGTGGAGTATCTGGTTTTAGATCATCACGATGGCGAATTACTGCCGACGCTGGAAAATCGCCGTGAGATTATTCGTCTTATCCGCGAGCATCAGCCCCATCTGGTCTTAGGGCCGCGCCCTAATGATTATCACCCCGACCATCGCTACACAGCAGTGCTGGTGCAAGATGCCGCCTACATGATAACGGTGCCTAACATCGTAGCCGCTGCCGAACATGTCGCACGCCACCCGGTCATGATGTATACCACCGACCACTTCCAAAAGCCCTACCCATTCATACCGGACGTGTTAGTGGACATTGACTCAACAGTTGAAAAGAAAATCACTGCCATCACCTGCCACGAGTCGCAGTTCTTTGAGTGGCTACCTTACAATGGAAACTATTTAGAATCTGTGCCATCCGAAACCTCAGCGCGTCAGACATGGCTCCACGAACGGATGCAAAGTCGCCTGGCCACCGATGCCAACCGCTTCCGCCATCAACTCATTGAACGCTATGGGCCAGAGCGCGGCAACCAGATCAAATTTGCCGAAGCCTTTGAACTTTGCGAATATGGCCCGCCCTTAACGAGAGAATTGGAGCAGCAGATTTTTCCTTTTGCTTCTGCTTAACTCATCTTCTCATGCGTCACTTTGCGTTTACGCCGATGCATCGCCACATGCTCACCATAAAGCCCCGGATCATGGTCTAAACTGGTGTCACGATCAAGGAACAAAGGAAAATCTTCTTTGGGCGGTTTGGTGTGGTCATAGGCATACGAGTAATTGCGCATAATGATGCGCTGCTCGCGGTTTAAGGTCTGGAGCCATTCGGCATTGGAGTGGAAATGGTCAGCCGCCACCACCCAGGAGGGACAATAAGCCAGAAAGATATTTTTGCGCACCACATCCGATTCATTCGGCTCGACGCGGTGCCAGACGTTGCAGTTTAAAAGCGTCATGGTGCCACGGCGCAGGCAAAGCACTTTTTCATCCGGCACGCTGTTCGAGGTATCGTAATGCTCAAAATACTGCTCGTGCTGGCTGCGAGGCCGGATGACAATATTTCCCATTTTTGGCTGCGGCAAATCCGTGAGCCAGAGGCCAATTTTAATTTGCAAGGGCAAGTGCGGCGCGAACACGCCATACGGCACTGCCCGCGCTCCATCGGGATGCCAGAGATTATAGGTGCCACCGTGGGGCCGAATAAAGAACTGCGAGATATGCAGCTTCAACAATTCGCCATAAAAATCGTAAACGAAGCCGACGTGGCGCGGATGATCTATGAGGGCAGTGAAGACCCGATCAAGCTCAACAATGTTTTCCCTGGCATAAAACTTATCGGGCGCAAACTTGGGATCATCGGCAATGCAGCGATCAATTGCCTCTAAGTAACGCCCTACTTCCTCTTCACTCAGAGCATCCTCTAAAACCAGATAACCTTCACGATCAAAGAATTCGCGTTGTGTGGGCGTAAATCCAGGAGGAGCGACACGATAGCCATTTTCTGACATGACAAACCTCTTTAGCAAACATTGATGAGTAGTTGGGGTTTATGATAACTGCTTTAGCATCGTAAGGCGGTGACTTCACTGTGTCAATGGTGGTGCTGGCACTTCCGGCAAAGTGACACGTTCGTAAACCTCACTGACAACGAGTTGGCAATTAATAGATGCCAGAGTCAGTATTTCATCGGGTTGCTCAACAACATGCAACAACCAATCGCCATTTTCTTGGCGATGAAAGTGTTCAATACGCATCTGGTCTTGCGCGATAACGATATAGTCGGTTAACGATTGACGGCGACGATAATGGGCAAACTTTTCGCCCCGGTCATAGGCTTCAGTTGCAGGTGCCACAATCTCAAATATGACTGCTGGATTCAGCAAAGTATCTTCCTGCTCGTCCTCAAAATGGAGTGGTTCACAAACTACGAACACGTCAGGATAGGTATAAAGTCCTGTTTCACTGACTTTAATACGCATATTCCAGGCAAACAATTCAAACCATTTGCTGCGCAATTGGGCATTTAAAGAGACAACCACGTTAAGTGATATAGTATTATGGGCACGATTTCTTAACGCCATCGCATAGATGCGGCCATTGATATATTCGCTCTTGGTTTCCGCCTTACGCTCTGCTTCTAAATATTCTGCGGGCGTTTTGAAATCTTCCTGTGAGTAACGGTGTGCAACCATCATGCAACCTCTGGCTTAAGTATAAAACTTCGTTCAAGTTCCCATCGCAGGGGTTGGCTTGGCCTCGGAAGTTCCCATCATGTTAGTGCCAGCACTGATCCACGTATCCTTGTCCTTAATAATAGCTTGCGGAGGCAGGGTGAGTGAGGCGGTGGCGACTCCCGGATGGCGTTTGATGGCGGTGCCAATGGCCATAAAGTCAATTAGGTTGCCATGCTCATGGATGTGCGTCTTAATGCCCACCACATCATCGGCCCCAATGGCCTGCGCTTCGCGTTGAATCAGGCCAATAGCGTGCTCACGGGCCTCATAAATGAGTGAAGTCAATTCGCTGATTTCACCACGTGAAAAGCCCTTAAGAGTGGCAGTTAAGCCGCCGACCAAACCCAACGAATACACGGCGGTGCCTAATAGCAACTTAACTGGCGCATAGCCCATGTGGGTGATGTTCCACATCTCTTCGCAGGTGAGGTCGCTGGTGACGGGGTTGGCTTGATACTCCGGTGGCAGAGCCGGGTTATGCGAAGCGGTGCCTAACATCAGCATCTCCTGTATGCCTTGAAATGGCATGGTGCGCGTTTCGATGCCTACCACCGAGTTAGCCCCTACCGACTTCGCTTCGTTCACAATACGCTCCAGGGCTAAATGGCGGGTGTGGTTGAAGACATCGCTGAACTCTTTAATTTCGCCGCGTCCCAGGCTTTTCAGGCCACCCATAAAGCCACCGCCGATGCCCACCGAATAAGCTACGTTGCCAAAGACAAAGCGCACCGGACGATAGCCTGCATCTATCTGGCAATAAAGCTCCTGCCCATCGGCGCTGCTGGTGAAGTGCAAGGTTTCCTGCCCACCATTAGCCCCCGTTTGGTCGGCCCACTGTTGGGGTAAAGCGCGATCCAGTGATACACCCTGCTCCACCGCGCGTTCGGCTGGCTGATTGCCAAAGCGCAGCGGCCCTGCATCACGGTGCAGGCAGGATGCGACGGAGATAAATTCAATATTGCCATGAAAGTGCCGCAGGTCACTGGTCACACCTGTAATTCCAATGCCACCGCGCTGTTGCGCTTCCTGCACCATGCGCCGGTAAGATTCCTGGCGGCCATCGTGAATGACATTGGTAATTTGTGTCACTTCGCCACCGAATAGCGTCTGACCGACAGCGCCCAGGCTACCCAGGAAACCCAGCGAGTAAACACTGTTCCCTATCACTAAGTCACCCGGCTTTAATCCTTTGAGGTGCAGGCAATACATTTCATTACCAGAAAGTCCAGTCATCACAGCCATGATGCGCTCCTTTAAGATGCGATGAATCTTAAAATCAAGAATCTTCGACAGGTGGCCTATTTATAGCAGATTTAGCCATTTAATTCTACCTGCGGCTCACGAATGGTTCCGCTAAGGCAAGAATGTCTCCCCGGCATGACTTGCCATCCGGCGGCGGTGGGGCTTTACTATGGGACGTAACACGGAATTCCATTCCCACAAAATTATCAGTGCAACCATTGCTAAAGGAGACTTCCATGCCCAAGCAGTATTCAGCCGCGCCCCCGATGACCATAGACACCAATAAGACCTACACCGCGACTCTCGAAACCTCGCGTGGCACCATTATCTGTGACCTGTTTGCCAAAGACGCCCCAACCACTGTGAACAACTTTGTCTTTCTGGCCCGCGAAGGCTTTTATGATGGCACCAAGTTCCATCGTGTCATTGCCGACTTTATGATTCAGGGCGGCGACCCCACGGGCACTGGTCGTGGCGGCCCCGGCTATCGGTTCAACGACGAAGTGCGCAATAATCCACACAAGCATCAGATCGGTTCACTTTCAATGGCTAATGCCGGGCCGAACACCAATGGCAGCCAGTTCTTTATTACCCATGTTGCCACGCCCCACTTAAATGGAATGCACACCGTATTTGGCCAGGTGCGCAGTGGTCAGGAAGTCGTGGATGCAGTGCAACAGGGTGATACGCTGACCAAAGTCACGATTCAAGAATCGTAACCAGACTAAAAGGATACGGACTTATGAATACAGCCGTAGATGCCGCATCCCCCTCCCATATTGGTTCTGTTGCGCCCCGTTTATCAGTTTCGACCTGGAGTTTGCACCGCGTCATAGGCATCACCTACCCTGATGCGCCCGGCATGAATCATCCAGAAGGTCACCACGCTGAGGCCGAGACCTACGGAGTCGGTTCACTTTCGCTCCTGGAAGTGCCTAAAACGATTGCGGGCATGGGTATCCAAACATTAGAGATTTGCCATTTTCATCTGCCGGGCCATGATGAAACCTATCTGGAAAAACTGCACGCTGCTCTGGGTGAGGCTGGCGTGGAATTGTTTTCCCTACTCATTGACGAAGGCGACTTTACGCACCCGGAGAATGCTACACGCGATTTAGACTGGATCGGCAACTGGATTGATACGGCTGCTGCCCTGGGCGCACAATGCGTGCGCGTCATTGCGGGCAAGCAGCAACCTTCCGACGAGACATTAGCTTTAAGTCGCCAGGGTTTTCAACAGTTGGCGACACGCGCCAGCACGCATGGCATACGGGTGATGACGGAGAACTGGTTTAGCACTCTGTCACGTCCAGAATACGTGCTGCGCTTGCTCGATGAACTGGAAGGTAGTGTCGGCTTGTGTCTGGATTTCGGCAACTGGGGCGGGCCAACGAAGTACGAAGACTTAGCCGCCATTGCCCCTCGCGCCGAATCCTGCCATACCAAAGCGCAGTTTCCGGCTGCCGGTGCGTTAGACCAGGAAGACTATAAACGCTGTCTGGATATTACCCGCGAGGCTGGTTTCAGCGGCCCCTACACGCTCATCTACGATGGCCCCGGCGATGATGAGTTTGAGGGGCTAAGGTTGGAGAGTGCTGTGGTTGAGCCATATTTGAGGTAGCGGGAGCAGCCCTCACCCCCGGCCCCTCTCCCAGTACTGGGAGAGGGGAGCACAAACTATGACTGACTCTTGGAAGTATTAAGCTTTTGAGAGTATTACGTCTGTACTAGGAGAAGCGTAGGCATGTGACCTCCCCTCTCCCAATATTGGGAGAGGGGCCGGGGGTGAGGGCTGCTCCCCTACTTTTACTGTAGAGTAGTCCTTTGTCCCCTCTCCGAAACGGAGAGGAGAGGTTGAGAGGTTGATAACACAGGAGTATAGGCCACGATGGAGAAGATTAGAATTGGCGTCATTGGCGCGGGTGGCATCGCAGCCAAGTTACATTTTCCAGAGTTGCAGGAATTGGCGGATCGATGCGAAGTTGTTGTCATCAGCGGTCGCAAAGAAGCGCGGTTGCGCCTGCTCTGTGAACGATTTGGCATCACTACCTACACCCAGGATTACGAAGCCGTCATTCTCGACCCCAAGGTGGACGCGGTCATCATTGCGACGCCGCACCCCCAGCATGTCTCGTGGGGCATTCGCGCCCTCGAAGCGGGCAAGCACGTTTTGATGCAGAAACCCTTATGCGGCGATATGCGTGAAGCCGATGCTTTTGTGGCCACCGTCGAGAAGAGTGATCGCACCGTGCTCTGTATGCCGCACTTTTCACCGGTTATTTATGCCCTGCGCGCCGCCATTGCCAATGGCAGTATCGGCAGAGTTTCAGGTGCCCGCGCCCGCACCAGTCATGGGGGGCCGGAAGTTTATTACCGCGAAGTACATGAAATCTTTGGAGAAACGCAAGGTGGCGAAGCAGACCTCTGGTTTTTTGATAAGAACCGCGCCGATGTGGGTGCCTTATTCGACATGGGCGTTTACGCTGTAGCGCATCTCGTGGCGCTTTTAGGTACCGTTAAGCGGGTCACAGCCGTAGTCGGCACCTTCGACAAACCGACTGAACTCGAAGATACCGCCACTCTTATTCTGCAAATGGCCAGTGGCGCGATTGCGGTGGCCGAAACCAGTTGGTGTGACGCGGCGCGCACCTGGGAACTGAGCGTGCATGGCACCGCAGGCAAATTTGTGGCTCCCGGCCAGAACGACGCGCCTGCTACCAGATTCACACCAGTTTCTTACACCAGCGACCATGACCCTATTACGGCAGAGCCGGTGATGGGCGATGCCAGCGTTGGCAACCTGCACACTCACTTTTTTAATTGCATCGAGCGCGGCATCCAGCCACCGGTTTCCAATGCTTATGCCGCACGCCATGTTACCGAAGTGCTTTTGGCCGGGCTGGAATCGGGACGCACTGGTTGTGCCGTTGACATTCGGTCTTCAGCCGAAGCATAGGTCGGGGCTTTTATAGCCCCGGCTACAGTGAAATTGATTTGCGGGGAGTATTCATCTATGGATTTAAGTATTTGTTCCTTTAGCTTTCATCGCTTGCTGGCAGCAGGCAAACAGGATATTTTCAAATACATCACCGATTGCAAAGAGTTGGGCTGCACCCTGCTCGATCCGTGGAACGCGCATCTGGCGGAATTGAAAGATGGCGATTCGGTTTTGTTCGCTGGCCACAATCCTGATCAGGCGCATCTCTCGGCGGTAGATGAAGTGTATGTAGATCAAGTCAAAGGCGCAGCGGAAGTGGCCGGATTGCCATTTGGCTGCATCGCTGTGGATGGGGCGCACATCTATGAAGCCGATCCGGAAGTGCGCGAAGCCAATCGCGCCAAGGCTTATCGCTGGATTTCCATTGCCCAGACCTTAAAGGCGCGTCAGGTGCGCATAGATTCGGGTGGCCCAGCGGAACTGCCGGATGATGTCCTGGCCATTATCGTGGATGGCTATAATGATGTCATTAAATATGCCGCTGACCGGGGCGTTGAAGTCCTGATCGAGAACCACTGGGGACCATCGCCGATTCCTGAGAATCTGGTGCGCATTCTGGATTCAGTGGAAGGCTTGGGCTTGCTGTTCGATACCAACAACTGGGCGGATGGGATGCAGGAAAAAGGCTGGCAGATGTGCGCCAAATATGCCCGCGCCACACACGTTAAAACTTTCCAGTTCGATGCGGCTGGCAATGAACCCAGTGTTGATATTCCCAAAGCGATGCACTATCTGCTCGACGCCGGTTACAACGGTGCCTGGGGCATCGAAAGCTGCCCCACCGATGGCGATGAATACACCGGTGCCCGCAAAACTATCGAACTCATTCACCGTGTTTTGAATGCATAAATTTAACCACCGATAAACACAGATGAACACGGATGATACTGAATGCTGGATACTTGATCCTCCATCTTCTATCATCTATTCTCCATCCTCTAAATCTGTGTCTATCTGTGTTTATCGGTGGTTCCATAACTAAAACTGGGAGCAACTATGGCCGAGACAGATAAGACGATTCGGATTGGCATGATTGGCACGGGGCAGATTGGCAAATCTCATCTCAGTCGCTACGAGAAGATTCCGGGAGCCGAGATTGTTGCCTTAGCCGATATTAATGAAGCGGAAGTCAAGCGTGTAGCCGAGCAGTATAAAGTGCCGCATGTCTATACCGATTTTCGAGAACTCTTAAAGCGTGATGATATTGACGCGGTGGATGTGTGCCTGCACAACAATTTCCACCGTCCCATGACAGTGGTGGCGTTGGAAGCGGGCAAGCACGTCTATTGCGAAAAGCCAATGGCGGGCACTTACCGCGATGCCCAAATTATGTATGAGACGGCCCAAAAGACAGGGCGCAAGCTCAGCATACAGCTTGCCACGCTTTTTGAAAAGGAAACTCGCGTCGCCAAAACGCTGATTGATGAAGGCCGCTTAGGGCAACTCTACCATGCCCGCTCCACAGGTTTTCGGCGGCGTGGGCGACCTTATGTAGATGGCTACGGCACGCCCACTTTTGTGCAGAAGCGCAACTCTGGGGGCGGCGCACTCTATGACATGGGCGTTTATCATATAGCCCGCATGTTGTATTTGTTGGGCAACCCGGCGATTGAGCGCATCACTGGCAAGACTTACCAGAAAACGGCGATTGACGCCGAGCGTGAAAAGACCAGTGGCTATGATGTGGAAGAACTCGGTCTAGGCTTTGTCCGCTTGAGTAATGACATCACGCTTGACCTTATCGAAGCCTGGGCCATCCACTTAGATCGCTTTGATGGCTCCGTGCTGGTCGGCAGTGAAGGCGGCATCCGCCTCGACCCCTTTGGCTTTTTTACCAATATCGGCGACCTGGAAGTTAACAGCACCGTAGATCTGGATCGCGCCTCTTATCGCTGGCATAACGTGCGCGGCGTCGGCGATGTTTATAATAGTGCCCAAAACCACTGGATAGCAGCCCTGCAAGGCCGCGTAGAATTGCTGCCCACTGCCGAAGTCGCCTTAAATACGGCTCTGATTTCCGAAGGCATTTACCTCTCGAATGAACTAAAGCGGGAAGTAACAGCCGACGAAGTGCGGGAGTTATCCAAGTCTATCGGTAATTAAAGCTCTTCTCGCATTTCAACACAAAGGACACAAAGTTTGCACAAAGGGCACAGAAGGAAAATCGAGAATGGAGGATTGAGGATAGCGACTTCCTGAACAGGCTTTCTATCCTCGATCCTCCATCTTCTATCCTCAAAGCAGCTTTGTGTCCTTTGTGTTGAATACAAAAATGAATTCTTTCGGTCAAGAATTTTATCCGTATGAATCCATTCGCGCTCTCAAGTTTGCGGATAAGACGAAACTCACCGACCGACATACGCTCATTGAGCATTTAGCGACGCAACTGCCGCAACCGAGCCAGCACACGCGCTGGCGCATTGCAACCAAGTTCGCCCAGCGTTACCTGAACGGCACACGCCGCAACATCACTCCACCGCCGCACTGCCAGCCCTTTGTGCGACTCGTGGCACGACAGCGACACACACCGACTCAAATTGAATTGCTGTATCTGCGCCTATCCAAAGTAGATTCCATTGTCGGGGCGCTGGCCCGCGATTTGTTTTACCCCGTCTGTATCGCCGAACGCCCGCCAGAGGGTTTTTCCAGTGCCGAGTTCGCAGCGCGCAATGGCGGCCAACTATTCTCGACTTCTCCCCTGCTCACCCACTCTTTTATCTTTCATTATGCGAGAGCACGCTGGAACTTCCAGGATCGCGCCACCATTGATCGTAGCTTGCGCGTTCTACAGGGAGCCGGGCTTATCGCCCGTGAACGGATGTTAGACCTGCGTGGCCACCCCACCGCCTTTCGCCTGAGCCAGCATAACGTATCCCTGACGACTTTCCTATACGCCTTTTATGAGGAGTTCCTGCCCCACGCCCGCAGTGGCAATCTGGCCGTTTTGCAAAGCGTGCTACCCATCACCGACTTTGCCCGCACCCTGCTGCTCACCCCATCTCAAGTGATGGAGCACTGCGAAGCCGCGCGACAGCATCAGTTAGTGGCGCAACAGAGCGATCAACTTAGGCTGGTCTTTGGCAACTTAGATGCTGTGGTAGATACGCTGCTGACTAAAGCGTTGTAATAACTGACGCAATTCACCCCATGCTCCGGCGGTTGAAACCGCGTCTCTTGGCCTGTGGCCGACCGTCCCCCTCCGGGGACGGAGAGTTTATTAGTAGTGTGCCGTCCGCGCAGGCGGACGGTCGGCTGAAAGCCCGGAGCCGTGACTTTAGTCGCCGGGTGCAGGGTCTATCAGGGCAGACTAAATTGTTTTTCCCGCATCAATCGCCCATTCACCTGAGCCGCTTTAACCACGAAGTGAGAGCTACTGACTGGATTCGCTTTTAGCACATGGTTGCCATGCATATGGACGATTAGTTCTCCCGCATCCAGCGATAGACTATCACCAATGGTACCAGCAACAAGCTGGAACTGCGGGTCTTTTTGCTTACGCTTTTGCAAAAATGCAGTTGACCAGCCAAAGGTGTTATTCGCTATATCCACCGTCATGTAAACGCGGCCTCGGCTTGATTTTACATACTGGCTGTGCTCGACATCAAAAGTGCCGCGCAGATAATCCTCAATCACGTTGTTCTTAAAGACACCACCCAGAAAGGGCGCGTGTGACCAGCCCCAGATGTTGGGCGCTTCAGTCGGTGTCGCTAAAATGCGGAACCCTTCCCCACCCCCAATCAGGTGATTGCCCACCACACGCGGGCCAAAATGATTGCCTGCCAGCACTAGGTTGGCGGTGATGGAACTGCCCCGTGTATCCGCTGTATTGTTGCCGAAGTATTCACCAACAAAGCCAGTGGCAATCGAAATAGCATAGTCACCAGGCGGCAAGGGAGTATCCATCAGGAAGGTTGTTGGATTGATCACTTGAGCGATGCTGTGCCATTGCCCGGCATGAGGGCCATCGAGAACCGACACCACATCGCCGCTCTGTACGCCCGGCATGTGCAGCATGGGCACCTGCAAAATGCGGCCATCCACCGCCATAGCCGCTGGTTTGCCCTCGAAGTGCAGACGATAGGCTTCGGTGAGAATAAGCTCCGGCGCGTTCGGGTTGGGGAGGGTGTCGTCATCGCGCGCGCCAATGCCTTCCACTGTATTATCAGTGACAACGTCATGCGCTCCTTGTTGCGTCAAAACCAGAAACCGCCAGGTTTTACCATGTGGCCCCAGTGGATGGAGATGATTATCCTGCACCAACACATCATGCGTGTAATGGCCAGCAAAGGTATCGTAGGCAAACGTGCCGGGGACGGTGCCGTGGTATTCATTATGGGTAATCTCCCACGGCCCATTCATCACTTCGGTCACGCCGCCCTTTAAAATGTTATGGGTGATGTGCCCACTGGTCGCTGTCACCATACGGATGGTGCGGGGAGCCTCTTCGAGCGGAGTCCCCGGCAGCATCGGTGAAGATTCAATGTCTAACCCGCTGATGGTAATATTGCAGCGCGCGTCATCCTGGCTTGTTTCGTAATCCGTCGAGCCGATAACCGCCGGGCCAAAGCGACCATCTTTGCGCCAGCGAATCGGTGTGGCAAAACGCACCATAAAGCCTTGGAGAGTCGTATGGCTGCAATTAATCTTAATCGCAGCCATCCAGGTGGAGCTATCCTCGGCCCGTTGCGAGAATTCAACCACAGTTCCCGGTTCAGCGATGATCATAACGGATTGGTTCAGCACCAAGGGTTGCTGCAACAGATACTTGCCGCGTGTCAGGCGCACGGTACCAAAACGGTTACATAGTTCGTTTAAGTCATCGCCAGGTTTAGCAACCACACGGGTTGCGGCTACGGCTCGCCCACGACGATAAGGATCACAAGGGCCACCATCTAATTGCATAACTGTGGTTTCTTCGTTATCAAAAATCAGGCGCAACGTTAACCGGGTATGGTTTTCATTGCGATAAGGAGGAAAGTAAAGCTGGGCCTTAGGTGATTGGGTGGCACGCTCAACAAGTAGTGGCAAATCCTTAGGATTGCCTTCGATATTGATTTTGTCGTTGCTGCGGTAAATCCATTCGCCGCCGACAGCATCACTTAATACCGCCGCAGCAAGCGAACGTTCAAGAGGCAGCCCATCCAGCGTGACGTGAATATCTCCACGCCCTTTAGGGCTTTTGCCATCTTGCCCCAGCCAGTGCGCCGTGATGTGGTTGGGAGCCAATTTGAAGAGCTTAGGCGCGGGCATCTTGAGAAGCGCATTGCAAGTGGCCGCCGGAACCGTAGTCGTATCGCTGATATTGCTATACATGGCGGTGAGACTCAAAGTCTGGCCGTTTAAGTCTTGGGTCGGTTGCAGAAAAAGATCGGCCTGCGCCGCATCGTCGGGGTGCCGAATCAGTTCCGCGTTAGCATAGCCTTCCGGGTTCAGGCCATATTGCCACTTCGTGCCAGCCCCCTGCACCAACAGCGATTTCAGTTCAACCTTGGTCGAGAGATGCGAAAGCGCCAGATGCACATCTTGCAGTCCATCTGGCCCAACGGCGGGGGTGGCACCGACCCAGTCCTGCCCATCCTGCCCGACCCAACGCACCGCCAGTTCCACGCCAGGCATTCGCAGCTTTGGATCGGTTTTACCGCCTGCAACGTGCAGCTCTGTCATCGTGCCATCGCCATAATGCAAGCGAATTGTGATAAATGGCGTGTCCGCGTGCGATGGCTCTAGATACAGGTCGGCAGTCGTCGCATGGGGTGCCCGCACTAAGGCAGCCGCCCAGTGATTCTCGTGGCCGTTATAATCCCATTCGCCACCACCCTCGCGCAACACCACTGCCCCGGCAATCTCGCGTTCCGGGGGCAAGCCTGCCAGCGCGACATGGATGTCCTGCACATCGCTGCCTGCTACTGTGGCAGACGGCCCAACGAAATCGTGTCCATCTTGGCCTAACCAGGTGCCTGTTGGCACGGATGGCGCACCTTTAGCATTTTCCTGGGTAAACTCCTGTGCCAATAAGCAGCATGGTAAAAGGTATAGTAGAAGTATGTTCCAGAGTAGGTGCCAGAGCACCCGGCGAGAGAAACTGGGCATTAGAAATCGGCTCCTTACCAGTTATTAAGAGCGCAACAGGGCAGGTGTTACGCCGAATTTTACCAGGCTGTGTTAAATTTAGAAATGAAGTTGGACATCTTATTGCGGTATGCTATTACAGACAGGCAATATCTGGCTAGAAGAATATCAGTGAACGCACAGCACCTGATAAATGTCAGTGTTAGATAAGTGTCAAATTGAGATAAGGTGAGAGCGCAAAATGACTAATGAGAATAGTGTGCAAAGAATGTATATCATTTTTGGCGCAATGCTGGCGGTTTTAATCGGCATGACAGGCATCTCCTATCGCACCCTCTCCAGCCTGGGTAGTGCTAATCAGTGGAATATCCATACCTACCAGGTGTTGACAGAACTCCAGGGGGTATCGAATGGCCTGGATAATATGCAAGCCGGGGCGCAAGCCTTTATCGCCACTGGCGACAACGATCTCTATAACATTTATCTCAAAGGCAAGGATGACCTTTCTCGCCACTACAAAACGACCCTCAGCTTGACCACCGATAATCCGCGGCAGCAACAACGCCTTAAAGATTTTAAATCTGAGGTGAAGAACTTATTTAAATTTTACGTTCCCGTTATCAGCAAGCGGCGTTCACCTCAAACGGCAGCCCAGGCGGTGGCTTTAGCAGCGCAGCAAGCCTCTGACCGAGAAAGCGCACTCGCTCAATTGCGCTCGACCTTGAACGACTTGCGAGGCGAGGAGCAGACCTTACTAACGCAACGCACCCAGAGCGAAGGCAGCCTGGAACGCTGGGCGCATATTACTCTTATCGCGGATAGCCTTTTAGCCATTGGCTTGGCCAGTGTCCTTTCCATCTTCCTGGTGCGCAGCAATACGCTGCTCCTGGAAACCAATGAAGGGCTTTCTAAAGAGATTAGCGACCGCAAAAAAGCCGAGCGCGAAATCCGCGATTTGCACGAATATAATGAACAGATTTTAAGTTCCACTGCCGAGGGCATTATCGGCGTAAACCCCAGGGGCCGCATTACCTTTGCGAATCCGGCAGCGGCCAAAATGGTGGGGTGGGACGCGCAGCAAGTTATCGGCAAGCCCGTAGATTCCATTTTGGAGCGCGATATGCCCAATGCCACCCTGTCCGTAACCAGGGACACTCCGCTGAGTGCTTCCATGCGTGATGGCCGAGTGCATAGTATGGCGGATGGCAATTTCACCAGGCGCGATGGCGGCCAATTCTCCGTAGAATATACCATCACGCCACTGCGCGAAGAAAGCATTGAAAACAATGAAGAGGTTTCGACCATCACAGGCGCAGTGATAACCTTCCGCGACATCACAGTCCGCAAGCGCACGGATATGTCATTGCTGCGGCTGGCTTCTATCGTGGAATCCTCCAAAGATGCTATTCTCAGCCATACCCTGGAAGGTCGCATCGTCAGTTGGAACGCGGCTGCCACTAAGCTCTATGGCTACTCGCCACGCGAAGTGGAAGGCTGCTCGATGTCTATTCTCTTCCCCCAAGATCGCACCGAGGAGGTGGCCTACCTGCTCGATAAAATTAAGAATGGTGAGCGTATCGAACCTTACCAAACTATGATTCAGACCAGAGATGGCGAGCCTATCGAGGTCGCTCTAACCCTCTACCCGGTCAGAGACGATAAGGGCCAGGTCATGGGTGCTTCAAGCAACGCTCGCCGCATTATCCGCCGCCGCGCCGATGAACAACTTCCTGTTTATCTGAACGAGCTGCGTCTGGTTAAAGATTCGGAGCAACCTGGTGGCAACGGGCAACATACCACCGAAGCGCCTACTGGCGGAGCCGTTGTTGGTAGTTAGCATATGATAGTTATAGTCTCCTAACGAACCCGGAGCGTCAGCGACGGGTTCGTTAGGATTCCCTTTCAGAAACTCATATTCTTCGCTTACTAAGCCCTCTTAAGTCTGATATGGCACCACATTAACTTTAGTAGTCTCCGCAGAAATAAAGCGGTTTTGGTTGTCGTAAACGTAGGTGGTCACTGGCTGCTCTCCCGATGCGGCGCGAGTCAGGTCTAAGTTGACAATATGCGCGCCAGGTTGTCGTCCGGCATAGACGATACGGTTGCCGATTTTCAATAGCACTGTGGGACGTGCTACATAAGTTTTCACCCAGATGCTAAAACGCACATGCCCGCCAACCTTCTGGCCCGATTCCACGAGGTTAGGTAGCGGTGGACGCGCATTACTCAAATGCTCACGCTCACTCAAGTAATAGGCGGGGCTAATTTGCCCAGCGTAAGCTCTGGCAACAGCCCTGTCATCAGTAAGGGTATAGTCATTCAAGGTTTTACCGGGCGAAGGATAGCGGATCGTATTCATATCGAACCAATCTACTAACTTCACGCGTGGATAAAGACGCGGCAGGGTGCTGTAGAGCAACGCCATTTTATCAATCGCAAAATCAGGACGCGCCAATTTATCTACCACCGCCATGTGGCTCGCGCCATACTCGCAAATCGCAATTGGCTTGCGCCGCGCATATTTCTGGTAAATGGGGTCTAAGAGAGCCAGTGGGCTTTCTCTGAACGCTGGTTGATTGGTCTTGTTTTCATGAAAGGGCACGCTGTAAAGATTAACGCCCACCCAGTCGCAGCCGTCATCGCCCGGATAGTAGGCTTCAATATTGCCTAATGGCGGGTTGTTGACGCACCAGATGGTGGCTATAAGTGGCGCATTCTGATGCAACACACGATGTACCAGGCGGAACTTCTCACGATACAGCTTTGGGTTGTTGTGATAGGGTGTCCAAAAGCCATTCATCTCGCTGGCGAAGCGAAAGAAAATCGGCCATTCCACAGCGCGACAGGCAGCGGCAAAAGAGCGTAGATAGGCATTATCCTGCACCTCATTTAAGTTTGATGGTTCCCAGGCAATATGAGGAATGACGTTGTGGCTCTTGCAGTCTTCAATCCACTTCTGGGGAAACTTCTGGCCGTAGTGCAAATACATGAAGAGGCTGGCGTGAGGTTTACCCACGTAGCGCACAAACTCCTCTAAGGTGCGGTGGGTTTGCCAGTTCTCGTCTATATAGGTCTGCTGAAGTTGGTCATCGCGGTCAATAAACGCGCCGAGGTAACAGCCCACCATCGGTTCGAGAGGCGCACCTGTATAGAGCCTGTCCAACTCTTGAGAAGTCGGGGCACGGTCTACAAACAACTGCACTGTTGTCGCATAACTGGCGGCTTTATTCTCTTCGATAATGGCCGCATCGGTTAGCCCCTTGCGACGATACATACTGGCCTCGGTGCGGAAAGTATTGGCAGCTTGCTCGAACAGGCCATGCTCGATATAGAGTGCCGCCAAGCGGCGATAACCTTCAAACGTCGGGAACTGCTCTTGCTTATCAAGAATCGCGTTGATGCGGGTATCGTGTACCGCTGGATGCACGGGTGAGGCCGGTAATCGTAATGGCAAAGTTGAAATGGTAGGAGCAAAAGAATTGGTTGGGGCTACAGGACGTTGGGGCGTGGCAGGGGCGGCTTCACTGGGTGTTGTAGGTTCTGGTTCGGGTGCTGTTGGTGCTTCGGTAGGCGGCTGCATGGGTCTTCGCGAGGGAACAGCGGTCGGCTTTACAGGGGTCTGCCCCGGCAGAGATGGCAACTGAGGCAGTTGGCGAGGCCAGTGGATCGGCGTTTTAACGTAGTGGGTATAAAGGAAATAGCAACCGAGAGCTATCACTAACCAACCCAGGGGCGTGGGGCGCTTTTCTGTCATGTGTAGCTAACAGTTTACGTAAAGCACAAGTGGGTTTCCAAATGAAACTTGCACTGCTCCAATATTAACAATTGCACTCCCGGCGCATTTGTAGCAAAATAAAGCCACTCTGTTCGCGTTAGCAGACCCGCCGCTAAAGCAGCGGGCTGATGGTAAAAGCCCGGTGAACCGGGCTACAAACTCCCAAACAGCCCCGTTCAGGGGGCTTGGAGATTCAGTCCGCTGCTTTAGCGGCGGGTCTGCTGCTTATCGCTATCTCAGCAGGCGGTGAAAGGCTTTTCCTGAATGATACAGATTAACGACCTCATCGAAGCGCGCTCGTTTCCGACTGTAGTACAGGCTTCAGACATTCGGGCACTGCGCTGTTCTCCAGACGATAAGGGATATGAACCAACGGCAGCCCAAGACTTTATTGGCGGCTATCTCGGCTATGATGAACGTTCACAGCACGCCCTCAACGCTACAATCCATGCTTTAGCGGGTGGTCAGGGCAGTGGCGGGGCATTCTTTCTCAACGGTGTATTTGGTTCGGGCAAAAGCCATCTACTGGGTTTGCTGACCTTGTTGGCCGATGGCATTGGCCACGATGTTTTTAGCCAGACACAGCCGCATCTCGCCCCTCTGCTGGCAACTTTTCAACCACGCCTGGTGGTGCATTTTTCCCTTGATGAATATGATGCCACGCGCTTTGCCTTGGAAGACATCTTCTGGCGTGAAGTGCAAAAGGAGTGGGTGCGACGGGGATTCGCCACAGCCTTAACCTTGCCCACGACAGGTTCACGCACCGAAGCGTTTGCGGCCCTCGACGAAGTGCTGCAAACCCATCAACTCCACGGCTTGGTGCTCTGCATAGATGAATTATCACTCTTTCTTTCGGCCAAAGATCATCGTGCCCTGCAAAGCGATGCAGCCTTCCTGCAATTCTTAGGGCAAAGGGCGCGACGGGCGCACACCTCAAATAGTTGCCCGCTGTGGGTTTTCGCGGCGTTGCAAAAGACCTTTGAAGATATTGGTGAGTTAGAAGCTTACTCGATTTCACAAATTCGAGATCGCTTCACGACTCTACCCCTGTCCCTGGCGCACCTGCCATCTTTAATTGAGCGGCGATTGGTTATCAAAAAAGATAGAAGTGCGGTGCAGCGCGTGTGCCAGGAGAGTTTTGATAGTCTCTCAGTAGCCCTGCCACGCCTGGACTTTGGCCAAGTAGAGTGGGAACAGCTTTATCCGTTTCATCCGGCGACGATAGCCCTGTTGGAACAGGTTGTGTTGCGGTTTTTCTCGCGCACCCGATCTGCCGTGTTGTTCTGTGCCGCCGCCTTGCAAGAAGTATTGGCAACACCACAGGATGCCACCTACCGCATTCTGCCAGACGCGCTTTTTGATTACCTGGCACCAGAATTAGCAGACCATCCCGACTTACGTCCGCTCACAACGGCCTGGCAGAGCTGGCGGGAGAGCATTACGCACCTTTCGCCAGACCAGCATGAGGCGGTTCTGCTGACACGGCTGCTGAAGGCGTTATTGCTCTTTAAAATCGCTGGTTCCGCTCCGTCTGTGATGCAGTTAACTAATGCTATTGGACTGGATGCCCATCTACCAGGCGATGGCAACTATCAATATGCGCAGGTGTTATTGGAGAAGCTGCGCACGCGGGGCAATTACCTGGCAGTGGAACGGCACGAGGGCGAATTTACGGATCGCTATGCTGTTGATTTAGGCACACGGGTGGGTGAAATGGCGCATCGTTTTACCCAGAACATGATGCAATCGCTGCCGACAGGCGATAGCCGCATTGCCCATTACGTCGCTCAATGCTGCCGGGATGAGACGCTTCCCTTAGCAACTTTAGACCAGAAAGGTGGCGCAACAGAAACTTCTCCCCTCATGTGGCGCAACGCACCCCGGCGCATGACAGTTGTGCTGTGGGCCGCATCGCTAACAGCGCCTGTCTTAGCCAATCGTTTAGCCACACTCAGCCAACCAGGACATGAAGAAGATGCTCTCTTGCTCATCGCACCACCTTTTGCCAGTGATGAGGTGGCGGCCCATAATTGTTGTCATGAGGCGCTGCAATCGTTGGCCCAGGACAGCGATGATGCTTATGCCAAACGTTGGCGGGCCGCCCTGATTCTCTGGACACCCCGTCAACCAACGCAGGATGAATGGGCTTTAGCCCGCGAAGGCACTGCCCAGCATTTACTGGAAAGTGATCCCCAGTTATTAGATAACCGCCGGGGCCGCGCCATCTTACAGCACTTGAAGCAGGAGGCTCCGCAGCGCGAAGCGACCCTGCGACGTATTGCTGTGCGACTCTTGCGCGAAGGGCAAATTATAACGGGTACGGGAGCCGTGATTGATGCCGCTGAATTGGCGGGGGATAACTCCTGGATCGCCACTTTGGAATCATTAGCGGATTTTGCCCTACCGCAACTCTTTCCCCGCTTTGATAGCATCGCGCCGCGAATGCGCGTGCTAACGGCGTCCAATAGCGATGCGCTGTGTCTCGATATTTTAAGGCGACCCGCCAGTGCGCCTTATTTTGCACCTTCCCTGGAGCGGGCGGCACGGGCCATCACCGAACCCTTGGGGGTGGCTAAAGCCGAGCAGGGGCGCTGGCGTATTCACGCACCATGCGAGGATTTAAGTCGCGCCGTTAAGTCATTGATAACAGCGGAGGGCACACCATTTTCAGCCATTGAAGCCGCCCTGGGCAAAAGCGAATGGGGTTTAGTGGCCGAGCAAGCGGCGGTCGTGCTTTGCGCTTTATTACGCACGGGTGATTTGCTGGCTTTCGAGGCACGCGGCGCGGCGTTGAGTCCCGCCCAAATTGGGATGCCCTTACGCCGTAGCGTGCGCACGCTGTGTCCTGGGGAACTGTTAGATGCCGCTGCCTGGTCAGAGGTAGAAACTCTTTTCAACGCATTAGAAATTGCGCCACCGGAAGAGATTTCGTTTACCAATCAAGAGCAGGCACGCTTGGCTTTACTAGAATGGCGCGAGTCTGCCGTCGCCGAAACGGAGTTGGCTCAGGCCCGCTTGCATCAACTACGCCGTCAATTGGGGCATACCGCAACGCAATGGACGCAAACGGAAGCCGCCTGGGAGCAAGTCACCAACCTGCTAAACACGCTCGCCGATAAAGGCAGCACGCTAGAATTCTTAAAGCACGTAGCGAAATTAGATATTGCAGCGTTACGCCCCGCGTTAAATGTTTGGCGCAGTGTTATTACGGATTTAGAGCATAGCCATGCCGTACTGTTGGGGATACACACCCGGCTGACGCATCCTGAATTAGCTGTGCCACCGGACTTGCAGCAGTCACGAGCCGATTTGCTGGCGCACTTTGATGCCGGAGAAAGCTTGCTCAAAAATAACTTACTTCTGGCGCAAGCCGAGGGGTGGAGCGCAGCCTATGCCGCACAATACCAGGAATGGCACCAGTTACAACACGCGGCTGCTCGGTGGTCGTCTTACCGTCGTTTAGCGTCCAGCGATGCCCTGCGTGCTCTGGAAAAGTTAGACGCCATTCAGACTCGAACTTTTGAACAAGGCCGCGCTGTGCGAGAGGCCATCGCCGAGGAACTTGATAAAGGCTGTGTTCGCGACGGCACCCTGCATCCCAACGAGCCAGTCTGCAACAATTGTCGCCTCCGACTTAATGAACGCTTGAAATTGCGCGACCCGCGCGAAATTGAGCAGATGATAGAACAAGGTTTTGAGTCTCTGCGTAACGCGCTCCGCGAGCGGCCCGTCCAGCAGTATCTAATGCGTCACGCTGGTGGCGCGGCCCTGCTGGAATGGAACGAAGACGGTAATGGCACTCCTGAAAATCTGCTCCCCTTGCTCAACGGGGAAACCCTTAGCGTCTTAAATGAAGCCTTTCGTCCCCGCCGCTGTGTCACCCGCTCCTGGCCCCAACTGGCCCAGGATTTAAAAGCTTGCCGCACGCGCGTTGATTACCAGACAGCATTCAACCTTTGGCTGGATGGTAATGAGAATTTAGATGATGACGATGAAATCGTGGTAAAGTTTTAGCCCAACTCTGATTTTCAACACAAAGGGCACAAAAAGTTCACAAAGGGCACAGAGGCAGAAGATAGAAGATGGAGAATATAGGATAGAAGATCGTAACAGCAACGTGTCTCTCTAACCTCAATCTTCTATTCTCTACCCGCAACTCTCTTTTGTGCCCTTTGTGAATTTTTTGTGTCCTTTGTGTTGAAATTGTTAAAGAGGGTGAGGACACTACTTCGCCAACCCCAACTGCCGCATCGCCGCTATGATGTCTGTACCATGTGTGCGGACGTTGACATTGTGATCAATGAGGCGCACAATGCCATCTTTATCAATCAGGACTGATTGTCGCTGGGCCAGTTCAAGCGGAGTCGCAGCGGCATGATAGAGCAACGACAAATTCCGGCCCGTATCGGGAATTAAAGGAAAGTCAATTTGGAGACTGGTGGCGAACGCTAATTGGCCATGTTCACCCTCGGCGGGGTCAATGGAAACGGCGAGAATATCCGTGTCGTTGGCGAAGAATTGCAGACGCTCATCCCGGAGCGAGGTGAGGTGGTTCGCTCACCCACCAGTGAAACATTTGGGGAAGAATGTCAACAGCATGTTCTTCTGGCCCCGCAAGTCAGCCAGGCGATGGAGGCGGCCATGCATATCCAGCACCGCAAAATCGGGAGCTACTTTACCCACTTCCAGACGCGGTGTGGGGTCACTAATCTGCTGCATTCGAGGCCCCGCCAGAGCCGGGTCTTGCACAGGTTCGATATGACGTAAGAAACCCGCTTTATCAATGGCAACCAGGGTAAGCCCGGTCGGAGTTGGCCCCAGTAACTTTTCTAAATCACCCTTATCATCGTGCAGCACGACCAAAGCCGAGTTAGCCGCTCGCTCCATTTTGATAGCGGAGTTACCAGAAAACACTAAAACCGGAATAATGTCGGAGTTGTGCAATGGGCGCGCAGCCCGTTCCAGTGAATTCATCAAGGCTACTCTTGTTCCTACAGCGGGAGCGGGCCGACTGCTAACAACTACCATCAGAATAGCGTGTTGAGCTAATTGATCGTGTGAACTCCACAGTTTTCCGGCAGCACTCTCTGCGGGCAGGATAATCTCTGGAGCTACATCAGCGATGCGCAAGCCATTGTATTGTGAGGCCACAACCCCTGCTGTCAAAGGCACAACAGTGTTGGAAATAGCAGGCGGCGCAACACGGCTGTCTTGTGCAGAGGTTGGCTGCAAGCTCCCATTGCCCAACAGCGGCAAAAGCCCTAGCAGTCCCGCTTTGAAAGCCATTCTGCCAATTGGGTAACGTTGCCTCATAGATGAAGGCATCCGGCAGTCTTTCATGACGCTCTGGCTTCCTTAATAATCAATTGCAGCTTGGTATTACCGTTCCAGTGATTGAGTTCAGGCACAAAGCAAAGGTCAACATATTGACCAATTTTAAAGCCATTTGCCTTTTCTCCTGGTCGCCACCACACCGCCTCAAAGAAACGACCGTCTGATTCCACCCGCCACTTGAGGTGCTCGTTACCAGCGCCCAGAGCGCGTCCGTCCACCAGACGCGCCTCTTTAATCATCAAGAGGGCCTGCGAGTTGCCCGTGCCACAAGGCTCTAATTTATCTAAATCGGTCGCCAGTTGCTCGGTCAGGTCGCCGCCTGCGACTAAACAATCGGCTTCCACTGAGGAGACAAGACTATCTACCTGCAACTGTTGCCCGGCATATTCCAATACGCGCTCCCGGAAGTGATCTACCCGGTGGCTTTCCAGGGAGAGGCCGCACGCCGCCTGATGGCCGCCGCCACTTAACAGTAAATCACGGGTGGCTTCGAGCATGGGTGATAAATCAAATTTATCAATCGAACGGCCACTGCCATGAGCCACGCCATCATGCACATCCAGGACAATGACCGGGCGCGCAAAGGATTCTACCAGGCGACTGGCGACTAACCCCACGACGCCCTTGTTCCAACCTTCTTTAGCGACCACGAGGGCGCAATGGCTTTTTAAGTCAGCTTGCTCGTTGATAATTTCTAGGGCTTCACTTAAAATGCGGTGTGTCGCTTCCTGGCGCAAGCGGTTAAATTCTTCTAACTCAGCGGCTAACGATTCGCACTCCGCGCTATCCGTTGACATGAGGAGACGCAGGCTCTTCTGCGGCGAATCGAGGCGACCAGCGGCATTCAGGCGGGGTGCCAGCGTAAAGCTGACATGACGACCACAGAGTCTATCTCCCGTAATTTTTAAGCGCGTGCCCTGGATAAGAGCTTGCAGTCCCAGCTTATTGGTCGAAGCCAAACGACGCAAGCCTTCACGCGCCAGGATACGGTTTTCATCTATGAGGGGCACGCAATCGGCGACGGTAGCTAAGGCGGCCAACTCCACAAACTTCGCCTGGAACGAATCAGCATGGCGCGGCCAGTATTCCTGCATGAGGGCCTGCAAAACTTTAAAAGCCACTCCACAACCACATAACTCCCGAAACCCATATTGAGAATCTTCGCGCTTAGGGTTAATTACCGCCAAGGCATCCGGCAACTCTGGCCCTGGCTCGTGGTGATCGGTGATGATAACTTCCACACCTAATTCACGCGCCCGTGCCACCGCTTCTAAAGCGCGCACGCCATTATCTGCTGTAAGAATCAGGCCAATGCCAGCCTCGGCTGCTTTCTCGACTGCGGCCACGCTGAGGCCATAGCCTTCGTGCCGTTCAGGAATCTGCGCCCGCACCTTGGCCCCTAATGCATTGAAGGCACGCCATAAGAGGGCGGTAGAAGTGACACCATCCACGTCATAGTCGCCAAAAATAAGAAATGGTTCCTGGTCATTAATAGCCGTGTGCAAACGGCGCAGGGCCGGGCCAATATCGGGCAGGAGCAATGGGTCGCGCAACCCGGTAGCAGCCGGAACGAGAAACTGGGAGACCGCCTGTGGTGTGCTGTAGCCCCGCGTGCGTAAAATAGCCGCCGTGACTGGCGAGACACCGCAAGCCGCAGCCACTTTAAGATCGGCAATCATCGGCGAGGTTTTAAAATTCCACTCTGTAGCGGTGGGCAGCGAGTACTTAGAGGAACGAGACGTGCCGGGGGTAAGCAGCGATGGTTGTCCGGCAGTGGATTTCCCGACGGGGCGTGATGTGCTTCTGTAAGTGCCGAGAGTTGCCATGTATATTGACTTTAATTTAGTCGAAGACTGGGATACGAATTTTAGCGTTATCCCCGCCTTCGTTCCAGCTTCATCTCTTATAACTATTTTAATCTTATCATAGGGGAGGATGAAAATAGAAACAGTCTGCGTCACCTATGCCCGCCCGGTTAAGCAAAGTGACATTGAAGCAGCAAACTCGTTAGTCTTGGTTAGAGAGGTGTGCAGATCATCTAACACACTCAAAGCTCAGCCACTGGCTGAATATTAAAGGGGAATAGAGCATGAAGAAGTTAGCGACACGCATGGGTACCGGGTTGTTAGTCTTGAGCCTGTTGGGGAGTGCCTTTGCCGCACCCAAGAACACGGGCGGCAACAAAATGAGCAGCCCGAAAATGGGCATGTCCAAGAGTAGAGGCCCCGCGAAAGCGGCCAGAGAAACTCAGGTCACGGGTACAGTAACAGCCGCTTCGGCCACCAGCCTGACCATTACCCCCGTAATGAAAAAGAATGGAGCCAGCCAGACTTTTATGGTGCCAGCGAGTGCCAAAATCATGTGGGGCAAGCGCACCATTAGCATGAATACCGTTAAGCCAGGACAAAGAGTCACCGTTACCAATCGTGGCGGAGCAGTTACTCGCGTTCTTGTGCAGACCGCAGGTGGCGATAGTGGCGGTAAGTCCAAGGGCAGCAACAAAATGTCCGGTGGTAAGATGTCGGCTGGTAAAATGTCCGGCAAGAAGAAGTAATTGTAAGGTTCAGCCATCAAAAGCACGTTACTGTTCACTAAGTAGCGTGCTTTTGATTTAAAGTTCCTGAATTTACTCTTTTCAGGTAGTGACAAAATCAAAGTCAGTGCGTTAGTGGAGATGATTGAGTAAAAAAGCAGTCTGTGCAGCTCAATCTATTTCAATTTATTGAATAACCTTTCAGGAGGAAGTCAAGATGAAGAAGTTCCCCATGAGAACTGGTTTCGGCTTATTAGTTGCCGGAGCCTTAGTCGCTGCGGTTGCTGGCCCCAGCCGTGCCGCCGATCAACCCGCCGCACCAGGCACCGCTCCCACTACCCAGGCCAAACCCAAGAAACAGCGCGCCCACACCAAGCGCGTTAGCGGCAAAGTCGTTTCGTCCACCGCCACCAGCATCGTTATTAAGTTGGGCAAGAAGGCAGGCGGCACCGAGCAGACCTTCACTGTGCCCGATACCGCGAAAGTGGTAGATGGCAAAGACCCCATTAAGCTGGATGCCATCGCCGCAGGCACTCGCGTCAGCGTCACCACCACTGACGATGGCACTGTCACCCGCGTCAGAGTGAATCATCCCAAGCCAGCCGTTGCTCCAGCCACTCAGCCAGATAAGAAGTAATTCTAGCGCGCAACACTCTAAATAAAATAAGAGCCACCGTGTCTGTACGATACGGTGGCTCTTATTTTGTTGACCTTCCGCTGTTAATCCAGCAATTACTCAAACCATTGCGTTTTTTCTATGTAAGGAATACGCTGGCCCGCTTTGGCCTCTGTATCGGGGTAGCCAATTAACAGAAAAGCCACAATCTGCGCGCTTTCGGGTACGTTAAGCAATTCTTTCACGGCGTTGCGAGGTGCCGTGTAGACGCCTTCGCCCGTGCGCCAGTAGGCCCCTAAGCCTAAAGCGTGCGCCGCTAAAAGAATGTGTTCCGTGGCCACGGCGGTGGCCGCATAGTTTTCCAGCGTCTCCATTTCCGAACGGCCCACGTCAGAAGTCACAACAATCGTCACCGGGGCTGCCAGCACCCGATTGGCCGTCTTGTGTCCCGGCCCGGCTAATTCTTCGGCACTGGCGTCGGGATGATCGAGTTTGTAATTCTCGGCAAAGGCATCGGCTAACTTTTGACGCGAGTCGCCGCTAAAGACAAAGAAGCGCCACGGCTCGGTATGTTTATGGTTGGGTGCCCACACCGCCACGGCTAAAGCTTGCTCGATCAGTTCACGCGGCACCGGCGCATTACGCAGTTTGGCAATCGAACGCCGCGTGCGCATGGCTTCCAAGGCATCCATAATAGTTCCTCTTTCTACTGTTTATGTCTTACCAGTTCTAGTCCTGGTTTATCTTCTAAACGAGGGACGCTTTTTACGGAAGAGTTGCGCGTCAATGGAAAATGCGCCAGGGCCAGTAAGCAGCAACATCAACGCAACCGCCAGATAACCCAGGGCCGGTTCGTAGGAACCACCTTTAGCGCCGGGGCCAGCAACCCAGGGATCGCCATGCGGCAGATGCACTTTCATGAGGGCAACGGCCATATTACAAACAATACCGAAAGCCGCGATAGGTGTGAGCAAACCCAAAATGAGAGCTAACCCACCGCCAAATTCGGCAAAGGCTCCTAAAGCCTGAAATATAGATGGGGTTGGATGCGCCTTGGACATTACGTCCATCCAATGAAATGGATTTTGAATTTTTGGCCACCCATGCTGCATCAGTGCCCCACCCGTCACCAGTCGTAAAATTAAAAGGCCAACGGCGGCAGGCCCCTTGAGAAAGTCCCCATAAAATTGCTGCACTCTCAACTCCTTATCTCTAGAATATGCCCATTCTAATGGTCTTGGGCTATAAGGGCAGGACTTGTGCCGTTGAAGCCGCTATTTTGTCTTTTGAATCAGTGGCATTCCACATTTTGGACAGGTTTGATTCGGTTGGGTGCTGGTTTCTTCAGGATGCATCGGGCAAACATAAAGCGTATTCGCTGTCCCCACATTTGCGGCTTTAGCTGCTGCGCCGACTTTCAATGTAAAAGGCGCAGTGATAAGTTGGTCATGATGGCGGAACTGCGCCCAGATTTTATAGATTCCGGCCTTGGGGAACAAGAGGGGAAAGAAGACATCCGAGTTATTGATCTTGGGCATTGCCCCTTTCTGCTGCGACAGCATTTGCAGCGCGGTGTCATTGGAGATGGGATGGGTGTGCAAATAGATATTAGTATCGGCTGAGAGAATAACCGCATGGCCCATTGCACCCAGATAAGGCTGCAAGTCAGTCACTTCTTTCCCATTAGCATCTAATACATGAAAATGCAGCAGTGTGCTTTCCTCGGCCCTGAGTTGCGATGGGGGCACCAGTTCTATCTGATAAGCTGGGCCTGCTGCCGTCTTCACTTCTGTCTTCGATTCATCTTGCGGCTCATCTTCGGGCAACGCCGCAATCTGCTTGGTAATAACGCCACCTTTGGGGGCATCCGCAGTGATGGCAGATCGTGCCGTAGGCTCGAAGGAGACAGGCTGAGCATTGGGGGCAGGGCTGCTCACCACATTAAACTCGCACTGGGGCACTTCCTGGCGTCCATCTTTGGGGGTGTAATCGGCGTACAACTTATAAGTGCCGGGGCGCGGTAGCACCATGCGGATAAGGAACAGGCCATTATCTTTATAATCGGGATGAATGTGATTAAACCAGGAGAGGTCTTTAGAAACTACGACGAGATGCATAATCTTTTCATGCACCACGGTGAATTCTTTGACTGGTTCTTCCTGCTTCGTATCTGGGTTTTTCTTCGTTTTTAGGACTTTAAGCAACCAGATGGAAGGTTGCCCGGCCACAATGCTGGCCGGTTGACTTTTAAATTCCAGCTTGGTGTCATGCGTATGCGCGCCTAATTTAGTTTCAGCGGGCATGGTGTAGCTGTGCCGACTCTGCACTGTGGCTGGATTGGGCAGACAGCCAGAGAATAAACTGCTGCCTAAGACAATCGCTATTGCAGAGCGAAAAAGATGGGACTTGATTTGCATGGTTTTAGCTTTGATCTGGTAAATTATCGCCGTTCATGGTGAGTTCTATAAAACAATTTACCAGATGCACTACTACGCGGTGGGATTTAGCAGGCTACGGAAGAGCGCAGTGCAGCCCTACATAAGCGCTAACAAGCCTGGCTTTGCGAGAAGTGGGCACACGCGGGCCTTTAGTCAGGCGCATTGTTAATTTGACTAAGTTCGGCAACAAGAGCATGGCTGTGTTAAGCCGTTCCCGTCCTCCTTCATGCCGTGCCTAACGTTCCTCTCTGGAGAGAGCCTGGCGTTTTTCCTCACGATGAAAAATTGTGGGTAAAGCCAGGCAGCCCCACAGCCAGGGAATGCCCACGGCATATCCTGCAATCACATCAGAAGGAAAATGTTCCGTGACAAAGACACGACTAAAGCCCACTAATAGAATTGCAAATACGGCCAGGCTCCAAATAACGAGTTGCCGATTACGAGGAGCATCTCGCGTCAGCCAGTAGGCCATCATGCCATAAATTGTGAGGGAGAAAAACGAGTGGCCGGAAGGAAATGAATAGCCTAGGTTGGCAAATACTTCTAAAGGGCGGGGCCGGTGGAAGAGAGCTTTTAGTAACACAATCAAAGCCAAGCCCGCGACACTGGCAAACAACAAGGCCACTCCATCCGGCCAGAAGCGATGCGTTAGGCTTAAACCCACCAGACAAAGCGTAACGGTTAAGGGCATACCATACTTACCCGCCATCCAGGAAACATCGGTCATTACTGCGTGCATGGGCGAATAGTGATAAGCCTGAAAATAATGAATGGCCGCCGCATCAAACTGGCGGGTTGCGCCTTCCGCTACCTCATGCGCCACCAAGACGAATATAAACATCGCGCCAATGGCAAAAAGAATCGCCAGGGTAAGCCGCGCCAGCACTGGCTTTAACAAAAGCCATAAATGTTCAGTTCGCGTTTGTTGCATAAGCCCTTTTCTTTTCAACACAAAGGACACCAAGATGGCACAAAGAACACGAAGTTTGAAGATAGAAGATGGAGGATAGAGGATCGCAAGAACCAACTGTTTCTATCCTCGATTCTCTATCCTCCATCCTCGTTCTCTGTGTCCTTTGTGTTGAAAGGTAATGAAAGTCAATCTCGCTCAAACCACACATAGAGTGTTGGCAATACGAATAATGTCAGCACCGTGCTGGTCAAGAGTCCCCCAATAACGACCGTTGCCAATGGCTTTTGCACTTCGGCTCCGGCACCAGTGGCCAGGGCCATCGGGATAAAGCCGATGCTGGCCACGGCAGCGGTCATTAGGACGGGACGCAAACGCAGCAGACAACCATCCACCACCGCGTTATGCACTGACTCACCCTGTTGGCGCAAATGGTTAATAAAAGTGACTAAGACCACACCATTCAGCACTGCTACGCCGAAGAGAGCAATAAAGCCAATGCCTGCCGACATGGAGAAGTGCATCCCCCTGAACAGGAGAGCAAGAATGCCGCCAGTGATGGCTAAGGGGATGCCAGTGAACACTAAGGCTGCCTGTTTTAAGCTACTGAAAGTGGTGAACAGGAGCAGGAAGATCACGCCAAAGGTGATGGGCACGACAATCATCAGCCGGGCGCGGCCCGATTGCAAGTTCTGGAAAGTGCCACCATATTCGAGATGATAGCCGACTGGCAGTTTGACCTGAGCATCTACTTTCTTCTGCACTTCATCTACAAAGCTGCCTAAGTCGCGGCCCCGCACATTGGCCTGAATTACCACCCGCCGCTCGCCATTATCGCGGCTAATCTGCACCGGCCCTTCTTCGCTTTTTATATCGGCCAGTTCAGAAAGCGGAATACGTGCGCCACCCGGCGAGGGCACAACTATGCGCCCAATCGCCTGCGGATCATTGCGATAGGAAGCCGCCAACCGCACTTCGACATCATAGAGCGCATTGCCCTGCACAATATCACCGGCTCTCATGCCACCGACTGCGGCTTCAATGACATTCTGCACATCGGCGATGTTGATGCCATAGCGTGCAATGGCAGCGCGATTGATGTTGATATTCAGCACTGGCTGGCCTTCGGTCGTTTCCACGGTGAGGTCTGCTGCGCCGCGCACCGAATTAATGACATGGCTGATTTCCGTCGCCTTCTGGCCCAGCAAGGTCATATCGTCGCCAAAGACTTTGATGCCCAAGTCGGCATGAATACCAGTGCCCTGCACCACTTCTTCCATGCGGTCTTCGATAGGCTGACTGATTTCAGTATTGACCCCTGGAAGATCACTCAACACCTCATCCATCTTTTTAATAAGGTCTTCTCTGCTGCTCGCCTGCTTCCAAGCGGCAGGAGGCTTGAGCGAGACAAAAGCATCGCTTTCACTCACTAACTGAGGGTCGGTTGCTACTTCAGAGCGGCCAATGCGGGTGATAACACGATCTATTTCATCAGGGAACTTCTCCTTCAAAGTCTGTTCGAGAACCGTCGAGCGTGCAATCGCGGTTTCTAAGGCGATGCTGGGCGGGTAGTTGGCTCGCACTAACAGCGCACCTTCTTCCAACTTCGGCAAAAATTCCGAACCCAGATGCGGAAAAATGGCCGCGCAAATGACCATAAACACCAATGCGCCGCCTACAGTAACAAAGCGGTGCCGCATGGCCCATTCCAACGCTGGCCGATACAAGTCGGTGATATGCACCAGCACCACGTTCTTACGTTCTTCCCGCACCCGCAAGAAGAAGGCACAGAAAGCTGGAATAAGCGTCAGCGAAAGCAAGAGAGCACCCACCAGGGCTAAGATAACCGTCGCGCCCATAGGACGGAACATTTTCCCCTCTACCCCAACCAGGCTTAAAATCGGCACATAGGCCGCGACAATAATTAATTCACCAAACTGACTCGCTTGCCGCACTTCAACCGTGGCGGCTTCAATGGTCTCTAACCGCTCCGCTTCCGTTGGTACGCGGCCCAACTCATGCTGCTGTTCCGACAGCCGCCGCACACAGTTCTCCACAATAATCACCGCACCATCCACGATGAGGCCAAAGTCAATCGCACCTAAGCTCATCAGGTTAGCAGAAACACCATAATATCTCATACCGATAATAGCGAAGAGCATGGCAAGTGGAATCGCGCTACTCACGATCAAGCCCGCACGCAGTTGTAGCAGAAACAGAAACAAAATCACAATCACTAACACGCCACCTTCCACCAAGTTGTGGAGTGCTGTATCAAGCGTGCGATTGACTAACTCCGAACGATCTAAGAAACCCACCAACTTAGTGCCTGCGGGCATAGACTTCTGAATCTCTTTAACTTTATCCTTAACGCGCTCCACAACCACACGGCTATTTTCGCCCATCAGCAGCATAGTAATGCCAACGACCGTTTCGCCCTTGCCGTTGGTGGTGGTTGCGCCTTCGCGGATAGCCGGGCCAATCTGCACCTGGGCCACATCTTTAATCAGAATCGGAATCCCATTCTTGGCCCCTACTACCACATTACGGATGTCGTCTAAATTGTGCATCAACCCAACACCACGCACCAACTCCTGCTCATCACCACGACGAATGAAGGCTCCACCCGCATTCTGGTTATTGGAGGTGAGCGCATCCTGCACTTGCCGCAACGTGACATCATGGGCCATGAGAGCTTGCGGGTCTACCAAGACCTGATACTGCTTCTCTTGCCCGCCAGAAGTATTCACTTCGATGATGCCAGGGACAGTGCGCAGTTGCGGCTTCACGACCCAGTCGAGAAGGGAACGCCGCTCCATCAGGTTCTGCGGGCCTTCTACAATGACATAATAGATTTCTCCCAGGGCGGTGCTGACGGGGGCCATTGAAGGCGGACTGGCCGTAGCCGGTAGTTGCTGTTGCACCGCCTGGAGTCGTTCAGTGACAAGTTGGCGGTCGAAGTAAATATCGGTGGAGTCGTCGAAGACAACGTTAACCTGCGAGAGTCCCGACTGCGACAGGGAACGGGTTTCTGTTAAATGCGGCATCCCCGACAGTGCAATTTCCATCGGAAAAGTGATTTGCTGTTCCACCTCTTCGGGTGCTAACCCTGGCACTACCGTATTAATTTGCACCTGATTATTGCTGACATCGGGCACCGCATCTATCGGCAACTGCATCGCGCTCCAGATACCTGCGCCCACCACAAAGACGGCGAAGATGAGAACAAAGAACCTCTGGTGAATTGAAAAACGAATAATATGGTTAATCATGATGTGGCAATAGGGAATCAATAAGAACTTCCCGTAACCCCTGTACCTGAAGGGGATTAACGGAGAATTACTCCTTCTCCCGTGGGGGCGGCTGGGTGGGGGTATGGGTGAGGCGCTCTATACAATGAACCTCAATCGTCTCCAACACCCCGTTCAAGTTGTGATAAATTTCTTCATTTAGAAATCGCAAGACCATGAAGCCTTGTTGCTCTAAGTAACTCTGGCGTTCGATGTCGTTATCTTTCTTGTCTTCGTGGCTGTATCCATCTAACTCGATGATTAAACGAGTAGCAGAGCAGAAGAAATCTGTAATGTAGAGACCAATCGGTTCTTGCCGTCGAAAGCGAAGGCCAAGCACCTGCTTGGCTCGTAACTTCTGCCAGAGCATAGATTCTGCTGACGTGGATGTTTGACGTAAAGATTTCGCGTGTATTGTGAGGTGATGAGGTGACTCTGTTCGGTTAAGCAAACAACCCTCCCCTAACCCCTCCCACAGGGAGGGGAATTTAAGCACCACTAAGCCTTTGCTCTTAATGCTATTGCAATTTACAGGACATCTGAGAACTTTATCTTTCTCCCAACCATAAAGCTTCTGAATCGAGGACTTAGTTCCCCTCCCGGTGGGAGGGATTAGGGGAGGGTACATTCCTTTACTCCCTGTTCCTGGGCGCACTCTAATCCGCTTCCGCTCCCTTCATGGACTGCGCTTTGACCATGAAAGCTCCCTGGGTCACAATACGCTCGCCTGGTTTAAGGCCACCGATAATCACTGTCTGCTTGTCTATGGTTGCACCCGTCTGCACTTCTTTAGGCACGAATTCATTGGGCTTATCGCTTGCAGCGAAAACCACCGGCTTGCCATCTAAGTTCTGCACGGCATCGCTGGGCACGGCGAGGGATGTTGTTGTATTGCTGGCCTGGATGCGCCCGTGAGCAAACATACCAGGGTGCAGCACGCCGGGGTTGTTGAGAACCGCACGGGCAGTGGCGGTACGGGTTGTGGGGTCAATGGCCGGGCTAAGATAGGTAATGCGTCCGGTGAAGGTGCGCCCCGGCAGGGCATCAATCGTGGCTTGCACGATGCCGCCATAACGGACGCGGGCAAAGTCATTTTCGGGCAGGGCCGCTTCCAGAGCCACTGTGCTCAAGTTCACCACGGTCATCAGAACATTCGTGGTATCTACCATTGCGCCGACCGTGACACTGGCATCTTGCACGACTCCGCTGATAGGGGTCGTCAGGGGCACCATAACGCTGCCACCCGGCGCACTTTTTAAGAGGGACAAGGCGTTTCGCGCGGCTTTAGCATCGGCTTGCGCTTGCACATAGGTGGCGCGTGCGGTTTGCACTTGCACAATGTTATTTAGATTTTGATGATAGATGTTCTGCTCGCGTTGCAAGGCGGCAGTGGTAACGCCCAAAGTTTGACGCGCCCTGAAGAGGGCAGTTTGAGCCGTAGCCAGAGTCGCCCGCGCAGTGCTAATTTCACGGCGATTGGCGATGCCCTGCTGAAAGATAGCCTGCTCCCGTGAGAGGGCGACATTGGCTAAGCGCAACGCCGCCCGCGCTCGCTCGACTTCCGCCGTGCGCGTTCGCACATCGGCCTGAGCGGTGACTAAAGCGGCTTGCGCTGTCTGCACTTCAGTCGCGCCCATCACATTGGTAGAGGCAATTTTTCGCTGTCGCTCTAATTCCTGCCGCGCTGTTGCCTCATCGGATTGGGCAGTTGTTTGATGGGTAATTGCCTGGTCATAAGCTCCCTGCGCCGCTTCTAAATCGCGCTGTGAAATTAAGCCCTCGGCAGATAACGCTTTAGCCCGCGCTAAGTTGGCACTCGTGGTAGTCACTTCGCTTTGCGCTGCCGCCCGCGCCGCTTGAGCTGCCGTCAGAGCATGTTCCGCCTGTTGCACGGGCTGAGTTTGATAGGTGCCCGCAGCGGCTAACTGCCGCCGCTGATCTAACGCGGTCTGCGCGGCAGTCACGGCAGCATTCGCATTATCGAGGGCCGCTTGTGCCGCACGCAAGGCTTCATTGGCGGTGGAGGCATTGCCACGCGCCGTTTCAAGAGCCGGACTGGAAAAATTGCCGACCCGTGTCAGGCGCACCGCATTGTCATAGGCCACCCGCGCCTGACGCACCGCCGTCTCTTGCGTGCGCACATCACTGGCCGCATCCACCTGCGCTTTGCGCGCGGTTTCCAAGGGAGTATGCGAAAAGACCCCGGCACGGACTTGTTGCAGCACGACTTGAAGATTAGTCTGCGCATTTTGCAAACGCGCCTGCGCCTGGCTATACGCTGCCTGCGCATCGCCGATGGAACGACTTTCAATGATGGCCACCGCTTGTCCGGCGCGCACCGCATCACCTTGTCCGACCATCAACCGCGCAATGCGTCCTGGCACAACAGGTGATAGACGCGCCGTGCTATTGGGGCTAACACTGATTTGACCATTGAAGGGAATCGTGGCTGTGACTTGCTGTAAGACAACTGGTGTGACGACAATACCCGCTGATTTGGCCGCCTCTTCGCTAAACGTAATGGCCTTGTCTTTGTCCTTGTCTTTATCGGCAGCGCCACCACCTTTAGCATCTTCGGAATCTTTCGCGTCTTTGGCGTCAGAGGCATCTTTGGCGTCTTTTGCATCACCTTCCGTTGCAGTCTTATGAGCCGGTGCTGCGTCATCACTATCGGGAATCGAACTTCGCCGACCCAGCCAAAAAGAAGCGGCTACCACAACTGGCAAAAGGAGGCCAATGATAACAAATACGGGCCGATTTTTCGCAACACGTTCAGCCATCATTGGCCTCCTCTGCCTGTCCCGGACGGCGTCGTGGGCGGCGCTGGGAGGGCCGGAGTTTGAGCCGTTGCTGGTGCGGGAGCCGTATTAGGCGCATTGGGCGCACTCGGCGTGGCCGGAGCCGCTTGCGCTCCCGCCGTTGTCGGCGGTGCCAGGTCGGGCACGGTGCCGGGAGCAGCCACGCCTGCCGGGGTGGATGGGCCGGTGGGATTGGTAATGGGGCCTGACCCACTGCCCGGAGGCGCGACCCCCACCGCACTTTCCAGGGTCGCTTCACCCGTACGCACCCCGGCCAGAGCTTGCAAGTATTCCGTCTGCACCTGACGCAAAGCACGCTGGGCATCTACCACCTCAAGATAAGTGCTGGCTCCGGCGGCATAACCAATTTGTGTCTTGCGCAGCAGATCAATCGCCAGGGGCACAATGCCACTGTGATAGCGTTGCACGGTCTGGCGTTGTTGTTCCAGACGCAGCAGAGCTTGCTCGACTTGGGTAGCGACCTGACTTTTCAACAAAGTGATATTGGCTTCCTGAGCACGCACATCCGCTTCGGCGGCTCGCCGCTCATGCCTGATAGAACCAATATCAAAAATTGGGAAGGTAGCAAAAAGGCGCACGGCATAACCTCCCGGTGGTTCGGTATGACCGAAAAACGGTGCGCGCCTGAGCTGAAAATCAATAACTGGCAACCGCTGCCGCTGCACCGCAGTAACTTGTGCGCGACGTGACTCCAACGTCGCCTGAGCAACCAACACATCGGGGCGATTACTCAACGCGCCCGGCAGTACATTCGCTCGCTGTGTCGTTAAATCTACGCCCTCACCCCGCCCTCTCGCTCCCAGGTCAATGTTAGGGTGAGAGGAAGTCACAGGACTATGCAACTCGTTACTTGTAGGTGATGAGGCACTTCCACTTACTGCTCCCCTCGCCTCACCATTAGCCTGGGAGTGTGAGGACGGGATGAGGGCCGTCTGATGCAACACATCCATAAACTCATCACCAAAGGGCAAGGCAGCTCGCAAGGGAGTTTCGGGTGGCTGGCCGATCAACTGATTCAAGGTAGCGCGACGGCTGAGGCGTTCAGTCTGGGCATTGATGTAATCATTCTGGGCACGCAATAGTTCCAGATCAGCGCGTTGCACCTGCACGGGCGGTACGTCCCCTAACTCAGCGCGACGGGCAGCGGCATTGCGAAATAGCTGAGCCACCTCCACCTGCACACCACCTAAAGACTCGGCTTCCTGGGCTGCGAATAAATCGGCAGCCGCATTTTTAACAGCGACCACCAGGCTGCGCTCGGCCTGCGTGGTCTCGGCCTGGGTGCGGCGCAGGTCAGCAGCCGCCACATTCGCCAAGGCACGGCGTTGGCCGAAAATATCAATGCGTTGCGAGAAAAGCACATATTCATCACGCGCATCAGGATTGCCCAAACCCGGCGTGGTTTCCACTGTAGGGTTCTCTAAAACCCGCAAGGCTCTTAAATGTTCACGCGCCGCGTCCTGCCCTAAACGAGCCACCGGTATTTGCGGACTGTTGGCTAAGGCACGCTGCACCAATTCGTCTAATGTCAACTCCGGCTCCACATTCGTCGGTGCCGTAATAACCGGGGCGGGCGGTGGCGTAGCTTGAGACGTTGCTGGGGCAGGTGGTGCGACGTTAACAGTCGGTGCGTTGCCGGGAACAGCATTGTCCTGAGCACTTAATGGCGCTATGGCCAAAAGCAATGCTCCCGTTAATCCGCAAAAAAAATAAAGAACCTTCATTGTAATAGATTAAATTTGCAGTGCGGCCAGAATACCATCAGCATTATTGCGCAGACTGAGTTGCCAACCATTGGTCGTGGCAATGGTTTTACAGATCGCTAAACCCAACCCATTGCCCCCCGTTTGCGAATTGCGCGAAGAGTCAGGGCGAAAAAATGGCTCAAAGTATTTATCTATATCTTCATCGGGCGCAATGCGGCATTCATCAAAAATCTCTAACTGAGCGTGGTGATCACAGGCCCTTAAAGCCACGCGCACCTCGCCCCCGGCTGAGGCATATTTCACGGCATTCTCAATTAAGTTGCGCACCAACATCTCCGCATGAGGTGGGGGTGCTAAGACTTCGACACTATCCGCTAAGGAAGTCTTTACCCGTAAGCCACGCTGCTCGATGGTAGCTCTAAAGCGGTCGAGGGTACGGTCGCAAACTTCAGTCAGATTCACCGCTTCTTGCGGCGGTTGAGATGTCGCAGTGTCTAAACGGTTGAGCAACAGTAAACCTTGCACTAATAAAATAAGACGCTGGGTTTGCTGATGCGCTTCCTCAATTGCCGCCCGATATTCCTCCACCGTGCGCGGGCGATTTACCGCCAATTCTAAATGACCCGATAGCGCCTGGAGCGGAGTGCGCAATTCATGCGAAGCCGCCGCATAGAAACGCCCCTTAATATCGGCGGTGGCCGCTAAACGGGTCAAGAGACCATTCAATGTCGCCACTAATTCCACTATCTCAGCATCAGGCGATGGCTCTAACAAACAAACACGTAAGCTATCGGTGCTGGCCGCTTGCGCCTGGCGCGATAAAGAACTAATGGGGGAAAGGGTATGCCCCACCAACAACCAGGAACCCAACGCCGCCGCGCCTATTACGAGCAAGCTTATACCTAACAGCATCAATGCCTGGGAGCGTTGCGCATGTTCTGTTTTCTCCCACGGCACGCCTACGATCACGGTGTTGGCACCACTGGGCACCGTAACGACACGCCAATCATCCGCCTCTGGCATAGGCCAATGGGGGACGGGCCAGGAGGGGGTAGCACCCTGTGACTTTTGCAGCACATGGCCGTGGGGGTCAACCATTAAAATGGCAATGTGATTTTCCGGGGCTTGATTTTGGTCTTCGGTAAGCTCATCCAAATCCAGCCGTTGTTTACCTTGCTTTAGTTCCTCCTGCACCTGCTGCGCCGTGGCCTGGAGCACGGCATCGGCCTGATGTTTGGCACTATATTTCAAATAACTTACAATGCCGCCGCATACTAGCAACATCAGGGCGGCAATCGAAAGCGTAAAGGCAGCGGTCATGCGGGCACGAATGGAGTTAACGCGCATAAAATTAGTTGTTCGCATGAGTGCCAATCCGATAACCAACACCGCGCACCGTATGGATAAGCACAGGGGTGCGGCCCTTATCAACTTTACTGCGCAAATAACTGATATACACGTCTAAAACGTTATCGTTGCCATCAAAATCATACTGCCAGACATGATCTAAAATCATGGAGCGTGTCACTACCCGATGAGCGTTACGCATCAGGTATTCCAGCAGCGCATATTCCGTAGCCGATAGGTTAATCAGTTTGCCGCCACGCATGGCCTGGCGGGTTGCTGGATTCAAACTTAAATCGGCCACATTGAGGACTGTGGGCGTGGAGACTCCCCGCCTTAACAATGCCCTCATGCGCGCCAGTAACTCAGCGACTTGAAAGGGCTTAACAATATAATCATCGGCCCCGCTATCCAGTCCTTCGATTTTGTCTTCGAGCGCATCACGGGCGGTGATAATTAAAATAGGCGTGGCAATTTTGTTCTCTCGCAAGCGCCGACAAATTTCAAACCCATTGAGACCTGGTAGCATCACATCAAGCAAGAGAAGATCAAAGCTATGCGCCTGTGCCGTATTGAGAGCCACGAGGCCATCATGCACCACCTGCACTACATAACCAGCCTCGCCCGCCGCCTGTTTCAAGAAGCGAGCGACGCTTTCATCATCCTCTACGATTAATACATTCACAGGCTCAGCTCCGCCAGTTTTAACCCGCTCTTGCTATTATTTAAACTTGCTACCAGTTAAAGATGCAGGTGGAAACCAGCTCCACCTGCATCTTGAGAGTCTGCACGAATTAACAACTTAAAGCCAACTCAATTAGGCACAGCGATTACTTCTTCTCGTTCTTTTCGTCCTTCTCGTCAGCTTCCTTCTCTTCTTTTTTGCCGTTGGCCTTCTTTGCATCCTCTTTGGCCTCGGCAGCTTCCTTCGCCTCGGTGGTCACTTCGGCATCTACTATTGCGCCCGTATTGGCATCCACCTGAACCTCGCGCAGAACTTTACCAGAGCGGATCATCACGGCATACTGCCACTTGCCGTCTTCATTTTCCAGCACGGTCTTTTTGGTGACCTTGCCGGGATACTTTTTCTTGGCGATCTTGGTGGCCTGCGCTGCGCTAATTTTTACTTTGGGCGGTGCTTCCTTGGCATGGGCGACCGTGCCGAAACCTAAAACGGCGACAACTAGCGTGGCTGTCCAGCGTGCTATACGGCGATGACCAAACCTGCTTTTCATTCTCAAATCTCCTTTGGGTGTTATTCCATTCCAATCCAGTGCTTGAAACGCAACCGAATAACTTTGAGCCTTGGTTTAGCTCAGCTCAAATCTATTGTAGGAGAAAAGCCTTAACAACAACTAAGAATTATCTGAGAGTTTTTTAAGGTAACTACCGATAGCAGGAGCAGGACTTACGCGCACCCGCCCGTAAACGAGCGGGCTGAGGGTAAAAGCCCGGTGAACCGGGCTGGAGAAGCCACATTAGCTCCGTTCAGGGGACTTCTAAGTTTCAGCCCGCTGCTTCAGCGGCGGGTCTGGTTAAGTCCTAAGGAGATTGCTACACCGTAGCCTTGGTGCAGAAAAGTTATAATGGAATTATCCAGTGGCCACAGGTTTGGCTGCACTTTTTCTGCGGTGGAGACTGCTATGAGAAGCTACGACTTAATTGTTATCGGGTCTGGGCCAGCCGGTGAAAAGGGCGCGGCTCAGGCCGCCTACTTTGGTAAGTCGGTGGCGATTATTGAACGGGAATTAGTCCCAGGCGGAGCTTGCATCAATACCGGCACGGTGCCCAGCAAAACTCTGCGTGAATCGGCACTGCATTTATCGGGCTTCAAGCAACGCGGCGTTTATGGCGTTGATATGTCGGTGCGCTCCAACATCACGGTGGGCGACTTTATGCACCGCAAACGCGAAGTCGTCGAAAAAGAATGGGATTTAATTGAAGACAACCTGCGCCGCCACGAAGTGGATTACTACCGGGGCACCGCCCATTTTGCCTCTCCCCACGAAATCATCGTTCACCATTCCGATGCGCAAACCCATCTAACAGGCGACATCATTTTGATTGCCACTGGCTCCCGTCCCTATCGGCCCAGTCATGTGCCCTTTGATGATGTGCATATCTACGATAGCGACACCGTTTTGAACCTCGACTGCATTCCTAATTCAATGGCAGTGATTGGGGCTGGCGTCATCGGCTGCGAATATGCTTCGATCTTTGCGGCGCTGGGCATTGAAGTCACCCTCATAGATGGCCGCACCGAACTCTTGGGCCATGTAGACCGCGAGATTGTGGATATTCTCATGCGCCAGATGCGCAGTCGCCTGAAGGTAAAGACCTATCTTGGCCATGATGTGGACAGCATTAACCGGGAAGGTAACACCATTCAGTTGAAACTCAAAAATGGGCGTGAGGTCAATGCCCAAAAAGTGCTGTACGCTGCCGGACGACAAAGTAATACGGATGAACTGGATTTAGCCAAAGCCGGGGTAGCAACTGGCAAACGCGGCCTGCTGGTAGTGAACGAGCACTATCAAACCAATGTGCCCCATATCTATGCCGCAGGAGATGTCATCGGTTTCCCAGCCCTCGCTTCGACCTCGATGGAACAGGCGCGCGTGGCGATGGTTCACGCCTTCGATCTGAAATATAAAACTCGCGTTGCGCCCAATCTGCCTTTTGGCATCTACACCATTCCCGAACTTTCAACCATTGGCCTGAGCGAAGAAGACTGCCTCAAGCAAGGACAGGACTATGAAGTAGGCCGTGCCTATTATCGCAACAATGCGCGTGGCCAGATTATTGGCGATACTGGCGGCATGGTTAAGCTGGTCTTTGCCACCGCTGACCGCAAACTGTTAGGGGTGCATATTGTCGGCGAGAACGCTGCCGAACTGATTCACGTTGGCATGATGGTGATGCACGTTAATGGAACTATAGACGCTTTTATCGAGTGCGTTTTCAACTACCCAACTTTAGGCGATGCCTACAAATACGCCGCCTATGACGGACTGGGCCGCCTGGCAAACCGTCAACGTCATGCCCACCACGAAGTTATGCAAGCGGCACCCCCCACAATGCCCGTAGATGTGATTCCTGTCTTAGCTGAAGCACCTCAAGGCTTATCTCACGCAGAGACGCAAAGAGCGCAGAGATGAGGCCGAGGATGGAAGATAGAGGATCGAAGATAGAGGATCGAAGATAGTAGAGACAACCGCTTTCCGCGATCCTCAATCCTCTATCTTCCATCCTCGTTCTTACTGAGCCTGCTCTGCGTGAGCTAACTTGATGTTCTGCTCGTGTTCGGCAAAAGTTTTGGCAAAGCGGTGGTGCCCTAACTTGGAAGACATGACGTAAAACACATAATCGGTATTACGGGGGTGGGCCGCAGCGCGCAATGAGGCTTCACTGGGGTTGCAAATAGGGCCAGGCGGCAAACCTTTATTCAAATAGGTGTTATAGGGCGATTGAATTTTAAGGTCGCGCCAGAGCACGCGGTTCTTATGCCCTACTGCGCCCGGCACTCCGTTAGCGGCGGCGAGTTCCATCGCATATTGCACACTGGCATCGCACTGTAAGGGCATGTGAATCTGCAAGCGATGGTAGAGCACTCCCGCAATTAGGGGCCGTTCTTCGGCCACGTCCGTCTCACGCTCCACTAAAGAGGCTAAAGTCGTGACTTCTTGCGCCGTTAAAGGATGACCGGCGTTGGTTGGAAAAGGGCGCGGCAACTTGCTTAACACTTCTCTGTAACGATCATGCAGGCGACCAAAAAGTTGTTGGGCAGTGCCACGTTGCGGCAGGTAATAGGTATCGGGGAAAAGTTGCCCCTCCCACGGCGATATCGGATGTCTGGGTGGATAGACGAGACGGGCAAAATCGTGGGCAGCCACAAATTTATTGGCCGCTAAACGATGGGCCATCTGATGACCTGTCCAGCCCTCCGGGAATGTGACTTTGATGAGCGGTGGCGGCGCTTTGAAAACCTTCGCCAGTTCCAATGGCCCCGCCATTTTAGGCAAGATATAAGCGCCGGGTGCCACCTTGGTCAAGCCCACTTGCTGCGCGGCTTCCAGAAAAGTTGGGGCATCACGGATTTTCTTAGTCTTTTGTAATCGCTCGGCTAAGGTAGCCACCGGCCATGCATCTGTAACACGGGCCAGGTGCTCCGGCATCATAATCGGCTGCCATTTCCAGCGCCTCTCCTGCGCGCTCTTGAACCAAAGACCGCCTGTTATTGATAGCCCCAGCACGGCTATTATCCCGCAGACTATAGCTAAAGCTTTCCCCTGTCGTTTGTTCGTTCGCTGGAACCCGCCGCTAAAGCAGCGGGCTGAATAAGAAAGCCCCCTGAAGAGGGCTAAGGGTGGCGCGGGAACTGGCTCAGCCCCCTTCAGGGGGCTTCTAACCTCAGCCCGCTGCTTTAGCGGCGGGCCTATAGGGGTGTCCTGTCGTCTCTTCAAACTTTGTCTATTCCTCTCCTCAAGCTGTTATGCCCTACTCTCACGCGTCCCAATTTTTATGTTGCTATCCAATGTCTAAAACAAGTCGCCTGCATCCGTATTTATTTCCGCAACTTCTTCATGTTCATCTTCACCCACAGGTGATGACCGCTCCGCTTGAGCCTTCTGAAAATCCAGGAACCCCTGCAAAATGATGGCCGCTGCCCGCGCATCTACACTTCCGGCTCCGGTGGTGGCCCGTCCCTGACGTTGAGAAATGCCTGCTGCGCGCATATGGGTTAAAGCTTCGCGGGTGGAAAACCGCTCGTCCCACCATTCAACCTCAGCGGGCAATCTAGCGGTACGCAACGCCTGCTGCAAGGCATCTACAAATTTACGGAGCGCCTCTTCCCCGGCACCCGCATTTCCGGCAAGACTGCGCGGCAACCCGACCACCATGCGTTCGGCTCCCACGCCACGAAAAGTTTCCAACAAGGCGTCCAAATCCTGCCGCCTACCTTTACGCTCGCGGGTCGCCAACGGCGAGGCGAAGGTGCCAGTGTCATCAGACACCGCCAGGCCAATCCGTCGCTCTCCAAAATCTATCGCCAGATACCGCATAAGAGTACCAGGTTTAGCCGTTGATGGCTTGCCGCATAACTTCCTAAATTACTAGCGTCTAAACTGTAAGAGTTAAGCAAGAATAGAGTTGCCCACGCAATACTATCTGAAACAGTACACTAAGGCTGGCGCAACACACTTTGAATTAAGGATAGGGCGCTATGTTCCTTATGCTCACACACATCTTAAAGCCGGGTTCTTCTCATCAGCTACCGCATTGGCGACCACGCTGGACAACGCTGCCTTTGTGTTTCCTTTGTTATCTCGTGGCTGGCACATTGGAAGTCACGCCCGTCTACGCGGCACGCCGTCCGGGGCCACCACGTCCGTTACGCTTGTTATGGCCCGACCCCATTACAACCAGCACCGTCTCAAATCCGACAACAGATGCCATTTCAACCCAGGACGGAGTTTTTGCAGCGCATAGCGCGGCTGATGCTAAAGCACGTAACGGGGGCACCCGTCATGACGGCCCAACCTCCTGGACGCTCTTCTTTACACGGCAAGACGGTGGCACTCGCAATATCTGGCGGGCGGATCCACAGATCATGTCGGGCGGAGGAGCCGCAAATAGCCAGCCTAGTGAGACCGAGGATCGCTCCGCGCTGTTACGCGGTTTAGCGTGGCGTGTGGCTCCCATTACTCATCTAACGGCTCCCCTGTTCGCGGAACAAGTGGATGCTACCCCGGATGGCCGCAGTTTAATCTGCGTTACCAACGCCCTGGGTGGCCCGGCTATGCTGGCAGGAGCATCCGCTAACAGCAATGCGGCACCTCAACGCAGCCAGATTGCCCGTTTAGATTTACAGAGCGGGCAGTGGACGACGCTCACCGGTAATGATGCCCACGATCATTCCCCGACTATTGCGCCGGATGGCCGTCGCCTCGCTTTTGTTTCTAATCGCTCCGGCCTGGAGTCGGTTTACCTAATGCCAATCAATGGTGGCCCCCCGCGTCGCATTGCGACAATGGCGCAGCATCCGTGTTGGCTGGATAACAACACATTACTCTTCGAGAGCACCCGCCCTGGTCAGTCCGGTTTATACAGGCTGGCACTACCCGGTGAAGGCGATGGAAGCTGGGGGGAACTGCACCCCAGCCTGTTCTTTAAGCAGTTGGGCGAGACCACCATGTCGCCCGATGGGGGTCAACTCTGTGTCGCCGCCGCGCCTATTCCCGGTCTGGCACGCCGCAACTCTAGCAGTGCCGACACGGGCCAAACGTCTTCAACCTCGCCCCAGCTTTATCTTTTAGCTCCTGATGGCTCCGGCGCACGGGCGATTCCCGGCACAGAAGGCGCGCACTCACCTCATTACACACCGGATGGTAGTGCCATTATCTTTGATGCCCCGTTGGATAACACGGCAGCCTCTACCACAACCCCATCGCGCACCTTGTGGCTCATACCCATGTTGCATGAGAAACCCACAGCATTGTTGATGGATGTCAGGCCGATTGTGCGCTTTAGCGACCCCTCGGCCCCGCCAGAAGAGGCGGAGGTTATCGGCACTGCCTTTGCCGAGGGACTGAACGCGCCAGAAATTAAGTTAGAGTATGGCGAAGGCACCGAACCAACCCGCTGGCATAATGTTGAGATACAACGTGCGACCATACAGCAAGGTAAGCTAGGTACCTGGCATTTGCCGCCGGGAGCGCAAGGTGAATGGACACTGCGTTTAACTGTCACCGACGCCTCTAATGACCATAATCAAACTACCTTCCCCGTTCATTTTCCGCTCCATCCCCCCTCACGGCTGGCGCTGGGTGGCCAAGTGGATAACATTCCAGGGAGTGTAGATTCGACTTTGCCACCAAATGGCATCCCTCCGACCGTCACTGTTTCGCCGCAATTACCACAAACGCCATCGGCACCCATTGGAACGGCTCCATCGCTTAATCCACAGGCCGCTTCGCCCATCACCCCAACACCGGGAGCCTCTGGACTTACCGCTCCGCCCACGGTTCGCACAGGACAGAATGCGTCCGTGCGGCCTCATAATAAAAGTCCTAAAGGGGCAATAGCCCAAAGCACCCCAAGACCGCTGCCACGTCTGGCCGGGCCAGTCAAAGTTTTGCCGTTACCAGCCTTACCTCCAGCTCCCACGCCCACCCCGCCTAATAAGGCTACATCGCCAACCGGAACTCAGCCCGATACGGGGACAGGCAATATCCCATCAAACTCATTGCCAACCTTTCCCCAAGATGCCGCCTCGCCACCGCCACCCATCTGGCAACTTCCCTCCGGCCCTTTGCCGCCAAAAACCAGACACCAGAAGCGGCCCAGAACAACTAAAAAAACCCACAGCCAGGCGACACAACAACGGCCCAGGTCGCAACCTAAGTCTTCTGAGATAGACGATGAGACTTATACCACGACTTCAACTCCTGCTTCGACGCATGACAGTGGTGGAGCGGACGAGGCGCGGATTAGCGTTGAAGGCACTCCCGCTGTGATGCAGGCTGGACAAAATGTTACTGTCATAGCGACTTTGCGCAATACAGGCACCCGCGATTGGGCTACTGAAAGCACCCAACCGGTGCGCCTCGTTTATCGTTGGGTAGATGCTTCCACCGGAACCCGCACTCGCTGGGCCGTGCGCTGGCTGCAAAGCACAGTGCGGCCCGATAGCAGTACGCAACTCTCCGTTACCTTGACGGCTCCGCCACGTCCAGGGCGATATAAATTGAGCTACATTATGATCCGTCTCAATGGTGATAAATTCGAGCCGCCGCCAGCAACCACACCCACGCAACGCTGGCCGGGTGAATTTGGCAGCACAACGTACAGGGTTACGGTCACTGGCGGCGAACGCCCAGACAGTGACGAACACCAGGCTACAGGAGATGAACCGCCGAGACGCAGAGGGCGCTGAGTAGAGAGGAAGACCTGATTCTTTCGGCAATAATACGCTTGATTCTTGGAACAATAATGTAATAAAAGAACTTAAATACGGGAGAGTGCAGCTTATGAGCCACAAAGATGTACAAGACCTGTTTCTTCTGATAATTCTGGTAGGGATCTTGGTAGGCGGGCACTTTCTGCCTGGCCTGATGCACAAACTGACAAAAAAGTAGCGTCACCTCAAATTACACGCAGGTGGCTCAAGTATATAATTGCTATTCTTTTCTCTGTGTCCTCTGCGTCTCGGCGGTTCATCCACCAGACCCATGAGTATCTAGGGGCTATAGAGAGTAATGAGTGCCATCTGGCTAATTAGTGGCAGATTAACTTCGTAAGCCTCATAATTGAAGGACGCTTAGAGCGGAGGAATGGCCCTGTTTCTGAATCATGCGCGGCGAGATTACACAACTGTCTTCACCCTAACCTTAGCTATTTTACTGGGTCTTTATGTGCGTCTCTGGCCTGCGCTGATTGCCGATTTTCCTCTCAATGATGGGGGGCTGTTCTATCAAATGGCGCAAGAGGTGCAGGCAGCCCATTATCACCTGCCAGTTTATACCGCTTACAATGCGGCCCATATTCCCTTTGCTTATCCGCCTTTAGCCTTTTATCTGGCTGCGGCACTCTCCGCTCTAACCCACATCAATTTGTTAAGTATTCTGCGCATTCTACCGGCCCTGCTCAGCACTTTGGCCATTCCCGCTTTCTACCTTTTTAGCCGGGTGGTTTTACAGTCTCGCATTCAAGCCATTTTAGCCACTTTCGCGTTTACTCTGCTGCCGCGCACTTATGGTTGGATGATAATGGGCGGTGGTCTGACTCGCGCCCCCGGCTTTGCCTTCGCTATTCTGACTCTCGGCTTCGCTTATTTGCTTTACACGAAACATGATTGGCGTTTGGTTCTCCCGACAGCCCTGCTGGCCGGTTTGACAGCGTTAAGCCACGCGGAAATGACCTGGTTCACGGTTTACAGCGCTTTTTTCTTATGGCTCTTTTATGGGCGCAGTTTAAAAACTCTCGCTGCCTCAATAGCCGTTGGTGGAGGTGCTGCGATTATTACCGCTCCTTGGTGGCTGGTGGTGGTAAATCGTCATGGGCTGGCACCCTTTCAGGCCGCAGCCCACACCGGCAGCCAACGCTGGTTCACCTGGCATCCTTCTTATATCACGGGCGAACCTTTCTGGCCGCTACTGGGTTTTATTGGCCTGTTAGGGCTTATTGTTTGCTGTCTCAAGCGGCAGTTTTATTTACCAACGTGGGCCGTTGCTATCTTCTTTGTCCAGCCCCGCAGTGCCAGAACCCTCGCCATGATACCATTATCAATGGCTTTGGGCATCGCTCTCGACCAAGTTATCCTACCAGCCCTAAACAAGTTATGGAAGCCCCGCACTACTTCTATTGGCGAAGCACCACTTGAAGTGAAGGCTGCCAGGAAAAATTCTCAGGTGACAGCAGAAACACCGTCGTGGATGGGGCCATTGCCAGTCGTATTTTTAACTTGCCTCTTAATTTATGCCGTGTTAGGAGCCTGGCTGATTGATGCCACGGCATCGCCCTTAAAAACTCTCTTGCCACCGGAACGCGTGGCCATGCAGTGGGTAGCTACACAGACACCTCAGAATAGCAGGTTTCTCATCTTAACTGCCGACGGACTCTGGGATGATAGAACCCTGGAGTGGTTTCCTGCCCTCGCGCACCGCACCAGCGTTACCACCATTCAAGGCTCGGAATGGCTGCCAGGAGGCCGTTTCTATCGCATTTGGGATGCCGATGAAAAACTGGCTGCCTGTGGGGCCGGGCAGGGTAATAAAAGCAATAGCATCTTAAAGGGCCTGCCCTGCCTTAATCAATGGGCGCAACAGTGGAGCATGAGTTTCACCCACATCTATATCCGCAAGGAACTCGCATCCTCTCCTAAACGAGACTATTGGAAAACTATCGAGCAAGCACTGCGCACCTCGCCTGATTATACAGTTGTCTATGATGGCGTCGGGGCCACCATCTTTGCGCGCCGAGGTTCAATAGGATAAACAATGAACACCAGCCATGATTACTTTAAAGTGAGTCATAATCATGTTGCCTGATATTAGCTTTGACACCAAACACTAACAACAGCATCTTATGGTAGCCAACTCGCCTTCCTTGCCAGGCGCGGCACTCGCTTCAACTCGAACTAACACTCAGACGCCAGCCCAACGGCGGGATCGTCGCGCTTGGTGGGGCTTAGTCATCGTTTCCCTGTTCGCTTATGCCCCCGGTATTATGGGTTTGTGTTGGGGTGCCTGGCCCTTTGCTAATGATGCGGTGGCCCTGTTTGGTCCATGGCGCACCTTTGCGCGCCATGCTTTAACCCAGGGAACCTTGCCCCTGTGGAACTCCAACAGCTTTTGCGGCTTGCCTTTAATGGGCAATATTCAGACCGCTACTCTCTATCCTCTTAATATTCTCTACTGGATTTTTCCGCTGGCCTGGGCCTTACTGATAGATGCTTTTCTGCACCAACTGATCATGAGCTTCGGCATGTACGCACTGGCCCGCGCCTTACATCTGAGTCGCACCGCAGCCTGGTTAGCTACCATCGCCTTTGCTCTCGGTGGAGCTGCATCAGGCCATCTCTTTGCAGGCCATATGACCTGGCACGCCACACGCGCTTATATGCCGTGGGAACTCTGGGCACTACTACTCTATTTGCGCAATGGGAAAAAGCTCTATGGTTATCTCTTTGCTGGTCTGCTCACCCTACAGATTTTTGCGGGCTACCCACCATTAGTGCTGCTAACTTTGGGCTTGTGCTGTGGTTTATGCATTGCTTATCTGTTATCGTATCGGTTTTCTCACCTTCAAGATAGGAGGCAAGCTCAGCGTCGGGAAAAGTCAAGATGGGAGATGCCGTCTGGTTGGTTTCCATTGATGATTCAGCTTGGGTTGGTTGTTGCCCTTCTTTCTGCCGTTTGTATGCTGCCCATGCAAGAGCAAAGCCGTCTCTCAGTGCATGGTAGTGGGCTAAGTTACCGAGATGCCACTAAATTATCTGGCTCATGGCGTAGTTTGCTTCGGTTGCTGATCCCCGATTTCTTTGGGGGCAACTTCGATGTGCAATGGAGCCAGCCTTATACTGCATATGAAGAGGCTGCCTATTCAGGCATTCTCGTATTGATATTAGCGGTTGGTGCGCCTCTGTTTGGACGCTACCAAAGGACAATCTCAGATACAGGACATCGCAACGTGAATGGCCCCATTTCTGCTGCCACTGACAAGAATATGTCTCAGGCATCAGCGGTGCCTGAGTATGGGGCCATGTCGCGCAGCATCCCCTGGCTTTGGGCATTACTGCCCATCTCTTTAATCCTCGCCATGGGTAATAACACACCTGTATATCATTGGCTATTTAACCATATCGCACTTTTCCGCCTGACCCGCTGTCCTGTGCGTTGGTTAGAAGTTTGGTACTTATGTGTTGCTTTACTCGCCGCATTTTCTTTTGACGCCTTAATGCGTGGTGTTCCACAAACCAAGAAACCCACCGTTGTTGCCGCTAACGATACGGCGAGTGATTACTCTGACATCAATGCTCTACAGCCAGCGCGCTTACTACAAGTGGTCTTCTTTGTCTTAGCAGGGTTACTCTTCGCACTAGCGGCTTGGCTGGCTGCCACGGGGGCGGCTGACCCCCTGTGGATGAAAAAAGCACAATGGGCCTTTGTGGTTAATCCGGCTTCCCTCCATGCTCCCATTGCCCAGTATTTACGCTGGACAGCTTTATCACAAACTCTTATCGCCGCTATCATAGCGTTTGGCTTCGCCGGAGCTTGGGCAGCGTGGCAACGTGCATCGCTTCGCTACCGCCCACGCATCACAAAACTGTTAATTGGCCTGGCAATGCTGGATGTCTTGCTCGCCTTCTGGCGTTATATGATGCCTACGCCAGCCGAAAAGTTGGCAGAAGCCGTATGGTGGCCGTCACGCTTGACCCAGCTTTATCGCTCACCACAACGTTGGGACACGCAGGCACGGTGGGATTCGCTCAATCAGAATATGGGCCAACAGATCGATCTCTTCAACGGCTACGATGCCCTGAGCGGTCGTCGTTATTTTAAATTTGCAAACTATATGGAGCAACGGGAATTCTGGCAAGATGCCTACGTCCCAAAGTTTCGTTCTTCCCTACTCCGTGTAGCAGCGGTAACCCACATTTTATCTTGGGATAAAAACCCCATTATCCGTTCCAGCGATCCACGTTTGTCATTAGTGGCTCAACAGAGTTTATGGAAATTATGGAATTTTCCAGGAGCATGGCCCCGTGTCTATCTATCGCGTCAAGTCATCCGCACCCCCGAAACTGCACAGCTTCCGATTCTCAATGCATGGGCCGCTAAACCACTTAACCGCTTCAATTTGCCTGTCATAGTAGCACCAGATAAGTTTTCTGCTATTCCCGCTATGCCAATCACTTCCACTGATATGGTAAATGCCTGGCATCAAGACCTAAACCGGATGACCATTCAGACCACCACCACACAACCGTGCGTCTTGGTTCAGGCAGAGACCATTTATCCGGGGTGGCGGGCCTGGGTTAATGGTTGTCCGGTGTCCCTGGAAACAGCTAACTACCTGTTTCGCGCTGTAGCAGTTCCAGCAGGGCCAGCGCGCACCACCGTGGTTTATGAGCCACAGGCTTATCGCTTCGGTCTTTTTGTATCTCTCTGTGGGCTAATGCTAATGGCTGCGCTGGGAATGACACATTATAGGGTAAATAATCGGCCTTCGCTGCGGCACATTCCATCTTCCATTCAAGTGCCTCAAGTAGAAGCCAGCTCTTCATAATTGGCTCCTCATTTGATTGATTAGGACAGAAAGCGTAAACTTCGCTTATGAAACCTCTGCTGGGGTTATTTCGCCGCAAACCGCATTCTGCTCCAGTCTCTACTTCGCCTCAATCTGGCAAGCGTTACCTGAGCCAGACCTATTGCCGTGAGGCGGGTGGGGATGGGATCGCCGTAATGAGTAACGGAGCAGTGGCAAATAACGCACTAACCAGCCCTGTTGGTGGGGTGCAAGATGGTGGGCGGGCTGCCGGAGCCACCGGCACAGGCAGCGCCACTGCCGCCAATGGTAGCCCGGTTAATGGCAGCGCGGCAACTTCAGCCTACGCTGCATCAGGAACTCTTTCCAGCGTCAGTGGCGTCCGCAACCTGCCGCGCCCGGCCTTACGTTGGCTGGGAGCGGCGGGTCGCATCGCGCTACGCGAGTTTGACTTTGAAGCCGATTCGGCAGCAGTTTGCAGCTTTCAAGAAGAAACCTACAGCCTCAATTTTCCCGACTTTCGCTACAACCACTCTTTCGCGGCAGCCTTTCGCCACGACCTGCGCCGCGCCGCGCTCGACCCACAACACGCCCTTTTTGTCCTGGATGAGGGCGAGGTTGTAGGCTTCTTATGGTTGGTCATCTGCCAAAACACCTGGACGGGTGAACGCTACGGCTATGTCAATAACCTCTTCATCAAGGATGCTCGACGCGGTCAGGGCTTAGCGCGCGAAATGATGCAACAAGCCGATGTCTTTTTTCGCAGCCGCCGCATCAAACGTGTCCGCCTCACCGTCACCGCCTCCAACGCCCCCGCTGCTCATCTCTACGCACAAAGCGGCTACACCACAACCCGTTGGGAGATGGAAAAAGAACTGTAGCCAATTTTATAAACTGATAACAAGCACCAAAAGAATGGCTCAGCAACATGATACTATTTTGGCTGACCCTCTAGTTCGCGCCGCACTTCAACAGGCTTGGCGAGATTCGCAACCTGGCATGAGGGGAGGCCATGAAGAAGGCGGTTTCATTTTGCAAGATCCCAACGGCGACTTGAGGATTATGCGCTGGCCAACAGGCAGCCAAAGCAGCATTGTGCTCCCGCCATATTCAAACTGCAAAATTGGTGAGAGTGACATTGTCGCTACATTTCATACCCACCCGAATACAGGAAGCGAATACCTACAAGAACCCAGCGAGACGGACAAGAGAGCTATCCGTGACGATCCTGATTTGAAGGGCGAATTTTATGAAGGTGAGTTCATCATCTCTCAGGCAATGATTTACTTGGTTAACCCAGATGGACAAGTTAACGAGATAGCAGCTACCGGCGAAATCTTTGCTAAAGTATAAACAGAGGAGTATGGTATGACTGCCACATTAACACCAGATGTCTATCAAGATGATATTGCTCTGTCCTTAGCCCGCGTCATAGCTGTCGCTAACAAGCGTGCCCGCGAATCAGGTGTAGATGTGCTACAAAGTTTCATCACTGTCACGCAGCAACCTCTTGACGGCAGTATAGTGTGGCGCGTTAGCTATGGCCCCAGAGATTATTTAAGTCGCCGTGGCGGTGATTTGATTATTGATGTTGAGCCGGACGATACCAGTATTAAACAAGTGCTTCACGGCCAATAATACTTGTCAGCCGCCACTTACATAAGCCTGCAATAACACTTTGCCGTTAGCACTCCCCCATTGTGTATTCAGATAACGCAAATACTGCCTATATTCTTATTTTGCCCCCTAACAAATGTCCTCGTGATGCTATCGGAACCATATTGGGAGCATCGTGTCTAATGGATGTATGCGTTTTTCAAACTCCCGATTCATTCTGCCCCTTGTGGCTGCCGTGACAGTTCCAACTACCACTTATAGCGCAGGGGTTGGCATAAAAAGTAAACCCTCAGCCGCCGCAAAGCCTGGGCTAAGTAGTGTCTCAGCGCGTCTCCAGGCGGTATCAAATCTGTCGCTGCCGGGTTGGAATTACGCCTTAGAAAGTGACGCGTTGGAAAAAGCGTGGAGTTGGAAGACCAACTTAGACACCAGTGGCCCCTTTGAGACGCGGGTGGCTTTTCATTATAAAAACCCACAAGATTATATCGTCCTGCGCGTCAAAGGCGATGCGGCGCGGGCCGAAGTGGGTTTCTGGCGCGTGGCCAACGGCAAGGCTGAACGTTTGGGCGAACCAGTAGCAACCATTGGCGCACCACATGGGCAACTTACGGTGCAACGCTCTGCCTGGCGCGTGCGTGCCCTCTGGAATGGAAAGGCCATCGTGACTGCTTTTAGCGATGTGGCAGGAGAACGGTTTGGCGTTGCTACACACGGCGCAGCCAAACTCTCCACAGTGCGGATGCAGCCAGTGGAAGCGCCTGTCTTTTCGGATGATTTCATGCGCGCCCAGGGGCCAGATGCTACTGAAGCGCCCGGTGATTGGCATCGCGTGGCGGGCATCTGGAAAACCAGTGGGTTGATCGGGCCGCGTGCCGATGCCGCTTTGAATCCGAATCCTTTTGTCTTTCGCGCCGAAGTTCCGTCCGGCGGCGATGGTTCCGCCGTGGCAACCGTTGGCAAATGGTTCTGGAGCGATTACACCGTCACAGCTTCAGTCCGTCCCACTTTAAAAGACCCCGCACATCCCCTGGTGGCGGGTCTGGCCGCCTATCATCAAGCGGATGGGTCGAGTGTCGTCGGGATGGTGGACTTTAAAACAGGTCTCGCGGTACTTCGCTCCGGTAATCGCACCTTAGCTACAGGCGCGCCCTTTCGGGTCGCACCCGATCAGTGGCATCGTATCTTCCTGGAGCCGGGGCCAGGCACGGTGCGCCTGGTGGTGGATGGCGTCGAGCGGGTGCGGGCATCCACCCCTGCTGGCGCGAATTTGGCCCAAGGCGAGGCAACCTTAACCGCAGAATTAGGTGGGAGCAACTATGCCGACTTTGACGATGTCCGTGTCGGCCCCAATGATGCCATCAGCGATGATTTTCGCACGGCAGCCGTAGGACGCTGGGACAATGTGCAGGGCGATTGGCAAACCCAGCCCGGCCAGGGGCAAAATGCAGGACGCCGCGTTAAAATTTCGGCGGGAACGGCTCTTACTCTGACGGGCAACCCGGAACGGGAGGAAGGCTTAGTCGAAGCGACCTTTGCCGATATTGGCCCCAAGACGAGGGTGCGTGGTAATCCAGAACCCGTGGGTGTAGTCTTCGCGGCGCGGGATGCCAACAACTATTTTGTGGCCCGCAAGCGAACTGGCGCACCCTTAGAAATCGTGGAAGTGGCTAACGGCACCGGAAAAGTATTAGCAAATGCACAACATGATAAAGGCACGGCTACATCTATCAATCCTCTTAACTCTACAATAACCGTGGAATGGCGCGAGGGCGTTATCACAGCGCACGGGGGTAATACAACAGCGACCGCGACTGTGGCAGCGATCCCAGAGGGACGCGTTGGCGCATGGGCCGGGGGAGCAGGCCAGGCCATTGCCCTCACTGCGTTTCGAGCTTTGGGCGCGGCTCCCGGTTGGGGCGAAGGCGCATTGCCAGAACGTTTCCAGAAAGATAGCTTGATGCAAAACTGGGCCAGCAACGCCAGCGCCTGGCAGCGTGGCCCGGATAGTGTCTGGTGGCACACGGGCGACTTTTTCCAGGATGCTGAATTATCCCTGCCCCTGCCCACTTTGTCTACGGGAGCCGGGATTACTCTCCTTTTAGCGGCTGACCCGGCCCACTCAGCGGTGGGAGCCAGTTTAGCCATCGAGCGTGACCCCAACGCCTTTAACTTCAAGCTTGCTGAAGCAGGCCAGGGCGTTAAAACTTTCACTTTGCCTGAACATGAAGCTAAAGGTGAATTACGCTTTGTGCGCCGCCCGGTTGGTGATGGCCGTGTCCTCTTGCGCGTGGCTCTCAATGGGCGGGTGCTGCTTAACGAAACGGTGGCTTCCAGCATCTCCAAAGACAACGCTGCCACAGCGACCAAAACTGGTGTGCGCTTATCCAAAATCAGCAAGCTAGACTGGGAAGGTATCCAGGCGCAAACTTCGCATCTCCTGGATTACACCTTCACCAGTGCCCCCGTAGACTGGGAATCGGCTGCCGGACGGTGGGAAGTTTCTGAGCGTTGGACTTGCTCACCGCAGTGGGGCTTTTTTATGGGGCTTAATGCAGTAGACCCCACCCTGTGGAGCCGCTTTGCGATGAAGGGCGATTTCACCCTGGAAGCTTATTTAGCCACCCCGATGGACCAAACACGGGGCGAACGTGGCCCGAACGATTTAAACCTCACTGTGGATGGCGATGGCCGCGATCTGGCTTCGGGCTATTCCTTTGTTTTTGCGGGTAATCAGCACCAATCCAATCGTGTCTTACGCGGCGATGAAGTGGTGGTGGATAAGGCATTAGAGATTCCACCACCCAAGGGTAGTACCCATCAAGACTGGTTTTATGTGCGCTTAGAGCGTCGTCAGACACCGCAGGGGTTACATTTCCGCTATAGCGTCAATGGTCGTGTTTTAGCCGATTATACTGATCCCAATCCATTGCCGAGTGCCGCCAAGGGGGGCCGTCTCGCGTTCTGGACGTATAATGGCGGTCTCTCCATTGCCCGCGTGCGCCTGTGGCATGATGGCATTGAAAGTGAGAGCCGGGGTTCAGCCAGTCCTAACTTCCTTGTGGCCAAAGCGCCAAACTCGCCTGAGTTAAAGAATACACTGGGTGAGTGGGGGCCACGCTATGAAGGAGTAACAGCAGCTTCAGCGCGGGTGCAAGTGACCAGTGCAGGCGGACGCCGCGCCTTGCAAATCACGAATCCGCAAAGCGGGGGCGACTGGACAGTTTACGTAACTAAACAAGCCTTTGATGCCGCGCAGCGTCCCACCTTGCGCTTTGACTATCGAGTACCTTCCGGCGTGCGGGTGAATCTCTACGCTAAAGTGGAAGGTCGCTGGCGCGAGATTATCTTCACCGGCGATGCGGCCCGCTTACCCAGCCAGAACCGCACTTACCGGCGGCGCGCTTTTATGGCTATGCCCGGTGCGGTCGCGGCCCAACCTGGTGCTGTGATGGCCCCACCAGTAGGTCGCGTTACAGCCGCACGCCGTATCATTATAGACGCCAATGGGCCTCAAGCCGCCAATGCCAATGCGGTGGATACCAGCCTGACTATTGGCCGCATTGCTAACGTGGTCATAGACAACCAGTGGCATACCGCCAGCTTTGATCTGCGCGCGGCCCTGCAAGCGGCTAACTTAGGCACCAAGATTGAGGCCCTGGCTTTTGCCGCACCCGACCGTGATTATCTGCGCGTCGGCTTGGGTGGCAATCACGCCGGAGCCACCTATTGGCTCAGTGATTTCCAGGCACCCGAAAGCGGTAAGCAAACGGTTGCGGTAAGACCAGGGCAATAAGCCGGGGTTATAAAAGCCCCGGCGGGAAGGCCGTTTGCCAAGCGTCCTCTGGACGCCCCATAGCTCCGTAGGGGCATGATTTATCGTGCCCTTGTCGTGTCCCGTCCGCGAGGACGGTTGGCTTTAGCCTCCCCGCCGGGTATTTCAATGCCCGTCTCCTATCCAACCCCACCATTAACCAATAAGTTTTGGGCCGTGAGCCAGCGGGCTTCATCGCTGCACAGGAAGGCGACCACATCCGCAATATCGGCAGGTTGGCCCAGACGCCCCAATGGTGTTTGAGCAATCATGGCATCCAAGCTTTCGGCTGGAATAACTTCGGTCATTAAATCGGTTTGAGTCATGCCTGGCGACACCGTATTGACCGTGATACCTCGCGGCCCCAGTTCCGCTGCCCAGCAGCGCGTAAATGCTTCCACGGCTGCTTTGGAGCCGCTATAGACCGAGCCGCCTGCCGCATTCGCTCGCGTGATACCGCTGGAGATATTGATGACGCGCCCCTGATCATTCATCCTTTTGACTGCTTCTTGGGTGGTAAACAAAAGCCCGCGCACATTGAGATTAAACAGAGTATCGAAATGCTCTTCGGTGATGTTCTCCAGCGGCTTAAAGTCGGCCCAGCCCGCGTTATTAACGAGAATATCAATATGCGCAAATGTACGTTCTACTTCTTCAAATAAACGTCGCACATCACTGAGGTTGGCAACATCCGCTTGCAGCGCCACGGCCCGTCCGCCCTGGCTTTCAATTTCCTGCACCACGGCTTGAGCCGCGTCTCCACTGTTTTTGTAATTCACCACCACTGCTGCGCCATCCTCGGCTAACCGTAACGCAATCGCCCGCCCAATACCCCGACTGGCACCCGTCACCACAGCAACTTTATTTGCTAATCTCATAAGTTCCTTTTATGAACCGCCAAGGACGCTAAGAGCGCCAAGGAGGGGGAGGGACTATGGAACCCGGAGCGTGAGCGGTGGGCTTTCGTGAGAGCCTCCACGCACTACGGCGAAAGCCCGCCGCTCACGCTCCGGGTTCGTGACGCTCCACTGACTGCGGTGGCCCCTGTCGGCACCCCTTCTCCCCCTCTCCCCTTCTCCCCCTCTTGGCGTCCTTGGCGGTTCAAATAATCGTTCTAATTTCATTTTGATTATAATGCGTTGCGATGAAAGAGACTTTACGTGTTGGCTTGTGGCACGAAGAACGACTGCGTGTGGCACCAGCCAATACCATTACATTTCGGACACAAGAGCAAGCGGGAACCGACTCTACAAGTCAGAGCGAGATCACCGTTTTTTCGACACCTCAGATGGTGGCCCTGATGGAGAAAACTTCACGATTGCTTCTGCAACCCTACCTCGACAATGATGAAGCCAGTGTGGGTAGCCGGGTGGATGTGCGCCATCTGGCGGCGACACCTCTGGGTGCGCAGGTGCGTTGTGTGTCGCGTCTGGAGAAAATTGATGGCCGTGCCATGACTTTTCATGTGGAGTGTTATGAACTGGCAGGAGGTGAGAAGATTGGTGAATGCCATCATGAACGTTTTGTTATTAATATCCACAAGTTCGCCCAAAGACTGGATGCTAAACAAGCTGCTAACCCCAGACAGAATCAAACACCAGTAGAGGATGTGCGTAGCCTGACGCGCAGCATTGTCGAGAAGTTACGCCCGGAATTAGAGAAGATAGAGCGCGAAGACCGCTGGCTGCCGGGTGGCCCCGGTGGTTGGATGCCGCTCTTGCGCGGCACGTTACCCGCCCCCTTTGGCGAGGCTCGACCGTTTGCCGATTATGCCACGCAAATGGAAGAACTGGCTCGCGCTTCCGGCACCCTGGCTATGAGTTTCCACCTCAATCGCCTCATGGCCGAGATGTTGCTGCAAGAAGGTACTGTCCAGCAACAGGAACGCCATATTCCGGCCATAGCACGGGGCAACGCCTGGTGGACATTCTGCCTCAGTGAACCCCAGGCTGGTTCGGATGCTGCCGCCATTGCCACCACTGCCAGGAATCAGGGGGGCGGCTGGATTTTGAACGGCACCAAAAGCTGGATCGGCTTAGGGATGCACGCCACGCACTTTATCGTCCTTGCCGTGACGGATGCAACCGTTAAGCCAGCACAACGGATGAGTGCCTTTATTGTGGAGCGCAATGCCAGGGGCTTAAAATTCCAAAAGCAACCAATGCTAGGCTATCGGGGCTATAGCATAGCGGAGATGACTTTGGATAATTGCTTTGTCCCGCGCGACGCGCTGCTGGGGCAGGTAGGGAATGGGTTTCCTGCTGCTTTGCAAATGCTGGATGCCGCCCGCATTAGCGTAGCGGCCTTAGCGACGGGCTTTATCGCGGAAGCCTTGCACCAAAGCCTCCATTACACTCGTGCGCGCCAGGCATTCGGACAAGCCTTAAGTGAACAACCAACTGTGCAGGCAGCCCTGGCCGATATGAGTTGTGACCTCGAAGCAGCCCGTTTACTAACCCATCAGGCAGCGTATTTGAAGGAGCAAGGCTTTAGCTACAATGGTGCGGCGGCCCGCGCCAAGCTCTTTGCCACCACAGCGGCGATGAAGCACACCACAATGGCCCTGCAACTACATGGTGCAGCCGGTTACAGCACGGGCAGCACGGTGGAACGTCTTTTCCGTGAAGCCAAAGGCGCGCAAATTTTCGATGGAGCCAGCGAGGTTCAACGTCTGGTTATTGCACGTAACTTGTTACAAGGCAACTAAAGCGAGTTACTAACCGTCACAACAGAGTGATGCATCTTAAAGTTAGGGAGACGGAATGAAGGGCAAAAAGCCAATCTGTTGGCTCTGTTGCTGGGTTATATTGATGTGTCGCGCTGCCTTCTGTACGGCAAGCGACAGCGTTATACCAGCTAAGGGTTCCATCGAGTCTCAGCCTAACAGCCCAACTCCTCAAGATTCAACAACTCAAGCAACAGATAAATTACGCCATGAATACCTACAACTGTTTCAACATGGCGACTACGAAGCCATTATTGACCGTCTCACGCCGCTGCTCCACAAATCTTCTCCGCCTGACTCCGGTTTGGCTTATGTACATGGCCTGACTTCGCGCATCATCGGCGACTTAGATACCGCAGCAACAGACTTAGCTCCTCTGGGCAACTATGCTCCTGATAGCGACGCTTCAACCTGGTTCTCTTGGCCCCCAGCTTCTGCCATTTGGCAACAAGTTCAGTTTCGTCGCCAGTTATTTCCAGCCCACCTCAAAGTGCTGCACGATGGAGAGACCCTGCGCTTCAATGTCTACTATGATGACATGACCGATTGGACGCGCGACGCGCTGAGTGTCCTGCCCCGCGCTTACGCGGCCAATCATGATTTTCTGGGACAAGATTTCTCCACCATAACCGTGCTGCTTTTTAACGATTACGGGCATTTCACCGACTACGTGCGCGCCACGCGCTGGGACGTTGTTCCTCCTAAATATGCCCACGGCATCGGCTCTCTCGAAGCCCTCTGCATCAGTCGCTACAATGGCTATCACCAGGACTGGCCTGCACTCTCCTCGAAGTATTCCTGTGCTACGGTCGCCCATGAAATGAACCACTCCCTGGTCGAGCGCATGATTGCTGGTTATGGTTTACCGCGCTGGTTTATGGAAGGGTTAGCGGTGGACTTGCAGACCCGGATCACCCCGGAAGACGTGCCGACTTTTGGTCGCCTTATCCGCCAACTGGTGCGCCAGGGCGGAATCCTTTCCTTAGATGATCTCACGTACCATTTTGGCGATAGTGTGCAAGTCTATGCCGGGGAGAGCACCCAAGAGTTGGAGCGGTGGCGCAACAGCAACGCTTATCAACAGGGCTATTCGATGGTCAATTACTTTTTGCGCAAGCTCAAACCCGGCGACTTACCCCACTTTCTCACCGACCTGCGCGAGCAACGCTACACCGATAAATCAGCCCGCAGCAGGCAGATTTTCGATCAACAAACCCATAAGTATTTAGGGCTGAGTCTCGACGAGTTCTATACTGATTGGCAGAGTTTTGTGCAGAGAATCTATAAGTAATGGGTACCCCTACTGTTTTGATTGGGCCTTGCCCTTGTTTCTCTGCGTTCGCGCTTGTGCTACACTCCTATTGATAAATTAGGCATGGCGGCGGAAGGATGTTATTCAGGCTTCGCCGCGCACCAGGCACCGCGCGCTGTTGGTGGCATACGATAGGGACAGGCGAAGATTACGCCTCAAGGATGCGTAGAGAACTTATTTCGCGCGCAGTGGCAAATTTTAGTTTTGGATGTTGAAGCCTTCACCACAGCGCTTCGCTTCTCCCTAGATATTCTGGTGCGCAATTTAAGCTCCCCAACTTTCCCACGGCGTGCCCGCATAATTCGTAAAAAGCATAAGGATGGCAACAACTTGGAACTGACGCAAGGCTTACAGGGCCTCAAGATTGCGTTATTGATTGACTTCGACAATGTGATTCTGGGCGTAGAGGAGCCTGGATTCGATGTCGAATTAGTCGTAAACGCGCTGCGTAGCCGTGGCATTGTGGTCATGGGACGCGCTTACGGCGACTGGTATCGGCACAACCGGCATCGCCGCAAACTCATGGAACAGGGCATTGAACTGGTCGAGACACCGGTTTTTGGCCCACTCATCAAAAACTCCGCTGATATTCGTATTGTGCTTGATGCCTTTGAAATCGCCATGTCGCAGGCGCACATTGATGCCTTCTGCCTGGTCTCCGGCGATAGCGACTTTCTGCCCCTCATCAAGAAATTGCAATACCTGGGCAAGACCGTTATTGTCATCGCGGGCAATAAATTCACTTCTGACCTCGTGCGGCGCAATTGCAATGAATTTGTCTCCTATGAGAATCTCCTCGCCGAAAGTGTGGGCGCAACCGAAGATGTCTCGATTTTAGAAGGCGCCTATCAACTGTTAGGACGCACCATCCACACCCTGCACGAGCGCGGCATGGACGTGCGCTCTTCAACCGTGAAGCAGATGATGTTGCAGCTTAACCCGGCTTTTAGCGAGCGCACCTTCGGCTGCAACCAGTTCAAGCAATTTCTCGATAAAGCGCATCGCGCCGGAATCATCAAACTGGGCAACCGCGACACTAGTTCGGGCGAATACATGGTGCTCCTGCCCAGCGACTTAGAAATGGAGATTCCAGCGGTTGAGCCGATCAAAGAAGCAACGCAACGCAATGGCGCTACCCAATCCGGGCGCTGGAGTAATGGACGCGGTGAGCGGCGCAGACAAGATGACCGCGCAAACGAGCGTCGTCCTGATCTCACGGCTGACCCGACAGCGGCGGCCAAACCGGAGGAAGCACCCTCTGAGGAAGCCTTAAACGCAACACCTGCAAGCGGCCCTAACGGAACTGTCGAACCTTTCACGGAAGCGGAGACTCCCCTCAAATCAAATGAAGTACATCCTACGGGTGCCAATGGCGCTGTGCCCGCCAGCGTGTTTTTAAACCGTGCCAATCTGCGCCGGGGCCGTCTGCGCTTTTCAGGCAAAGAGAAGCGCACAGTGCAACAAGAGGAGGCTATCTCACAAGGGTTAGAAACAGCCAGCGATGTGCATGACGCCACGCCTGACTTGGCCGCTGCCCCAGAGGAATTTGAGGCTACGGCAACGAAGGCAACAGCGACATCTATGGATGAAGCTAATGCGACAGAGCCTGTTTCCGCCATACCGTTCACACCCGTGGCCGAAGCCGCCACCGAAGAAGCAACCCCGGTTCAGACGAAAAAGCGGACGACACGAGGTCGGCGACGCAAGTCTGCGGGAACGTCTGAAGCAACGTCTGAAACGGCAGGGGGAGAAACTGCACCGGTGGAAGCAGACAACGCGGCTACGGTAGCACAGCAATCAACGAAGCAAACCGCAAAGCCGCGTGCAGCAGAAGACACGGACACGGCGGAATCTCCTACGGGCGATACAGTGACCGAGACCACCAGCAACTCGCTAGATCAAGTGATCGAAGAGAAAGCGGCCAAGCCAACTCGTCGCCGTCGTGCCCCTCGCAAGAAGTAAATGTTCCTAAGCATATCACAGGGCAACCCATTAGGTTGCCCTGTTTCTGTTTTGTCCTGTTGCACTTGTCTTTGACTTCATCCACTCACCTGCAACGGCCCCTTCGCCAATTCGTCTCCTGTTTGATGTATTATGTCCAATCTAAACCAGCAAATCAAACAGCAGGCGGCTGAATTAGGTTTTGTCGCCTGTGGCATCACCGCTGCCACGCCCGCACAAAGCTATCCGCACTACCGGCGCTGGTTGGAACAAGGCTATCATGCGACCATGCAATGGTTGGGGCGTGAGGCCGCGGCGGCTAAACGCGCCGATGTGCGTGAGGTTTTGCCGGGGGCTAAAAGCGTGGTCTGTGTCGCTATGCACTATCGTACCCAGGAACCGTGGGATGAAGCGACGCAGGGTAAAGTCGCCCGTTATGCGCGGGGCGACGATTATCACGACTTTATGACTCAACGCCTGCGCCAATTGCTTGGCTGGATTCAAGAGCAAACTCCTTGCAGTGGTCGCGTCTATGTTGATACCGGGCCAATCCTGGAGCGTGAATTAGCCCAACGCGCCGGGTTGGGCTGGATCGGCAAAAACACCATGCTGCTCTCCCGCGAATTTGGCTCTTATGTCTTGCTGGGTGAAATCTTACTGGATATTGAATTGGCAGCAGACCGCCCTCACTTAGAGCAATACTGCGGCAGTTGTACCCGCTGCCTGGATGCCTGCCCGACCAATGCCTTTGCCGCGCCTTATGTCTTGGACGCCAACAAGTGCATCTCCTTCCACACCATCGAAAACCGTGAGACGCCACCAAAGGAACTCCGCGTGCAATTTGGTAATTGGGTTTTCGGCTGCGACATCTGCCAGGAAGTCTGCCCCTGGAACAATAAGAGCCAGGCACACAGCGCAGAACCAGGGCTATGGACACGCGATGCTGCCCCCACCCTGCTTGAAACCCTGATGATGCCGCAAGAAGAGTTTTCTCGTCGCTTCAAAGGTAGCCCCCTCAAACGCCCTAAACGGCGCGGCATGAGGCGCAATGCTTTAACCGTGCTCAAAAATCGTAAGCGTCATCTTTCTTGACGCGGGCCACCTAACCACATAGAATTTACTGTAGCTAATCCCCAAAGCTGACAGGCGAACGCTGCCAGCTAACATGCCTCTGTGGCGGAATTGGCAGACGCGCTGGACTCAAAATCCAGTTCTCGCAAGAGAGTGCCGGTTCGACCCCGGCCGGAGGCAGAAATCCGAACAGCTACCGAACACCATCCAAAAACACCAACTTGGTAGAGTTGGTGTTTTTGGTTATTGCACAACCTTAATCTATAAAACTGGTCGGTCTTTTGAAGAAAATTCAAAAGACCCTGAGATGCACATCTGAGTAAGTTCCATCAACTAATCAAAACACTCTCTGTACTCTGGCCGAGAATCCCATTTCCGAACCCTGTTCCACCTGTTCTACAAACTACTCAGCACCACGTCGTTGCCATCACCACCATTGTAGGTGATATGGCAGCGTACGCCGTTAGGTGTTGTAATCGTAGCGCCCTGCGGTAGACCAGAGAAGGTTCCCGTCACGGCATCAGTACCGTCGTTGGCAATGATAATAAACTGGGTTCCCACCGCTGGTCGAAACCCGGCTGAGACCCGCAATGAGCCGCCCAGATGCACCGCGCCGTTAACTGCCAGGCGATCATATTGCGTGCCGGGAGTGAGACCGTTGAGTTGGACGACCAGCGCACCGCTACCGTTCTGCGTGTAGTCGCCAGTTTCACGGAGAAACCCGGCCACTGTCAGCCCTGGATTGAGTTGGCCACCGCTGAGGGAGACCGCGCCAGCGATGTTGCCATTGCCGCCCAGCATACCACCCTGCACCAGCAGCGGGTTAGCGGCGGCTAACCCGCCGCCGGAAAGCAGCGTGCTGCCAGCCGTCTGCGTGAAGCGGTTACGGAAGTTGAGCACGCCGCTCTTGATGTTGACGGTGCCATTGTTATTAAATGCCACTGTGCCGGATGTCCCGCCGATGCTCGTGGTGCCGCGTGTGACCTCTTTGATAAACATGCCCCGGTTATTGAAGACGCCGTCCGAGAAAACCCCGCCCCACTCCTGATCGCTCTGCACTGAGAAGGTGCCAGTGTTGTTGAACGTGCCATAAAAAGTCACCGGCCCTCCGGCCCATGCCGTGCTGCCAGCATTGTTGATGATGCCCCTGAGAGTACGGTGAGTGCTATTACCGACTATATTGAATCGGGTGCCACTGGCCAGGCTGAGGACGCCATTAATCTCACCATCCACCCAGTTGATAGGCCCGCTACCGCCCAGCGTCAGGGCCGTGCTGCTGCCCTGCGCGTTCAGACGTCCGCCAATCTCCAGTGTGCAGTTCACCGCCGCGACACCGCGCATCAAGACATCGCCATCAGGAGAGCCGATACGCACCCGCCCGCTTCCGTCAAATTGGGTGCCGCTGCCCAAAACGAACTCGTGTGCGTTAGCAACGCCAGTGACTTGCAGGACGGCATTCGAGGCCACATTGAACGCTCCGCTCCAGGTGCCACCACTCCGGCCCAGTTGGAGAGTGCCGCTGTTCACGTTGACGGTGCCACGATTGCTGAACGGTATTGAATCCTGGCCCAAGCCCAGCGCCGTCAGACCGCTGGTGCCAGACTTAGTAAAGGTGCCAGCGTTGACGAAATTCAGCGAGGCGTTGAAGCCGCCAATATCCGCGTCCGTTTGTACGTTAAAAGTGCCGTTGTTGGTGAATGTACTCCCTCCCGGATAGATATTGCCGGTTCCCGTCCAGGTGGCGGTGCCATTATTGACGAAGTTGGTGCTTTGCACGGACTTGGCGGCTGGCCCGCTGATATTCCACCGCACGCCGCTCCCGACGATCAACGTCCCCAACACGAACTTACCACCCGTCCAGTTGAAGGTGCCGGTGCCATTAAGCGTTAGCGTCGTTCCGGTGGTGCGGATATTCACAGCGCCAGCATCCGTCCCGGTGCCGATAAAGTCCAGTGTGCCGGTCAGGTTGATGACGCCGCTGATGTCAATCGCCGTGGTGCCGTCGGTGGTGTTAGCCGAATCGAATACTCTCACGCGGCCCGCACCGGCGAAGGTGGTGCCGGGGTCGAAACGATACGTGCCAGAGTTGGTGGGGCCAGCCAGGTTCACAAAACATCCAGCGGCGGCGGTGATCGGGCCGCTGTTGGTGACCAACCCCTGCATTTCGAGAGTGCCGCTGTTAACGTTGATACTGCCGCTGTTGGTGAAGCGCAGATGCCCGAAATGGGTGATGCCCCGACCAGCGATTTTCGTCCAGGTACCGCTGTTGGTCACCACTGCTGGCCCAAAATTAAAGCGCGGATTGGCTATGGTCGCATCGTTGCGGATGTCCAACGTGCCGTGATTGTTGAAGGCATCGCCAAACGCCTGCTCGAACAGCACCAGGTTGCCGGTGCCGGTCCACACTCCGTGCCCAGAGTTGTTGAGGATCGCGTAACCGCCAATGGTCTTGTCGGTGTTGCCGCTCACGTTGAAGCTGGCGTTGTCCCTTATGTTATAGGTGCCATCCTGAAGCGTGCCACCCGACCAATCGAAGGCGTTGGTGACATTGAGTGTGCCTTTTGTCCGAGTGTTGTCATCAAAGCCGTCCAGTGTAGCGTCCGGGTTGCTGATAACCAGGCCCGCCACGGTCACTGAGCCGCTGAACTGCACCGTGATTGCGCCCGGTGTACCGACGCTGATGATAGCCGTGTCGCTCGCACCAGGAACACCACTCGGACTCCAGTTCTCCTCGCTGAACCACTTCTTGGGAAATGTCTGATCCGCGCCGGTGAACGTGTAGGTCGTGGCGTGCGCCACTCCGGGTATCAGGCACAGACTTGCCAGCAGAACCAGACTAAAAACTTGCGCTAACCGCAGCATGGAACCCCCTCAAATACCTAAAAATTCGTTGCGGTCATTATACCCCATCCCGTGTGGGGATAGTACGACACACGGGCAGGAATGGAGAAAAGCGGTAGAGGATGTTATGGGCACAGCACCAACTCTCCACTATGAATTCCTACCTTTCTACCCGATCTTGTTCCCTAATGCTCCAGTTTCAGTAACAAGATTACATTTCTATTACCCTATCTGAAAAGCAAAACTAAATCAGGTTGGAATTTTTATTTCTTCTCAATCTCACCTGAAGCGCTATGTCAAGTCCGACTTAGGTCACAGTAAATTGCAATTCGTCCATGCCTCACTATGAGAATTCAATTTATTCCGTGTTCTATTCCAATTCACGGGTTAAGTTGGGCAAACGACGGGCAGTCATTTTGTAAAATAGAAAGTTATGCCAAATCAACTCCATGTCGCCCTTGTCGGCCTCGGTTTCGGCAGCGCATTCGCCGAGATTTACCTATCTCATCCTGACGTGGCGCAGGTGACGCTGGTGGATAGTAATCACGAACGCTTGCAGACGCAGAGTGCAAAACATCCGCTGGCGCGTTCTATATCAACACTCGCAGCAGTGCTCGCCGATCCCGCCGTAGATGCGGTGCATCTTAATTCAGGGATTCCCGACCATGCGCGGCAGACCATCGCTGTGCTGCAAGCGGGGAAGCACTGCGCCTGCACGGTACCGATGGCGACTTCGCTAGACGACATCCACGCCATCATCACCGCCAGGCGCGAGAGCGGCAAGAACTACATGATGATGGAAACTCAGGTCTACGCCCGCGAATTTCTCCACGCCTGCGAGTTGCGCGACCGGGGCACCTTCGGACGTCTGCAATTCTTGCGAGGAGCACACTATCAGGACATGGAAAATTGGCCGTCTTACTGGCAGGGCTTGCCGCCCATGTGGTATGCGACGCACGCCGTGGCACCCTGTCTGGCCTTCGCCCAAACCCGCGCTAACAGCGTGCGCTGCCTTGGTAGTGGTACGATGCGTGCTGAGTTGAAGCAGCCATACCACAATCCCTTTCCCATCGAAACCGCGATCTTCGAGTTGGAGCGGGAGGAACCTCTGAGCATGGAAATTACCCGCGCCCTCTTTCATTCGGCGCGAGGCTACGAGGAATCGTTTACTATCTATGGCGAAGACGCCACACTCGAAGCGCCCCAACTGCCCAATGAAGCGCCAGTTCTATTCCGGCTGAGCGCGTTGGGAGCCGGGAGCGGCCCGCGCCATAGCACCCCGGAACGCCTTTATGTGCCCGATTACGCGCACCGTTTACCACCGGAAATTCGCCGCTTCTGCGGGGCCGTCGAACTGGATGGGCGCGGCGAACATCCCTCGGTAATGCATGGTGGCGGACATGGCGGCTCCCACCCGCACTTGGTGAATGAGTTCGTGCGGAGCATTATCGAAGCACGCGCCCCATCGTGCAACGAAATTGCAGGCGCTCACTGGACTGCTCCAGGAATTTGCGCCCACGCATCAGCGTTGCAGGGCGGCCAACCAGTGATGATTCCCAACTTTGCATAACGACAAAGCAGCAACTACAAGGCATTGACTTGGCCCTGGTTAAGTTAACGGAATTGAGCATTTTAAAGAAGTGTTTATCTCAACAGGGGGTTTACACTACAAACAATAGACAGTTCTGGTTGGGCATGTTATCTTCAAAAAGCAATGTCATAAACTATTGGTTCGGCCTTAAAGCGGCGGGGACATCACTTCATTTCATCATCCTGCTTTTAAGTGGGGGATGCTGCTTTCTGCCTCCCAAATAGAACCCTAGTAATGAAATAGATAGATGCTTCATTAAGCTCTGAAATTAATTCTGTCCATAAGACTATCAATATGATTACACATGATAATTTTGACGAATTTCCTCCCGCTTTTTTCGAGTTGTTCCAAGGCAATCACTTTCGCAATCAACCACTTCTCACATATTTACAGCAGGGGCGCAATCGGAGTGGCGACGAGCAATCTATTGTAGATACGGCGATTGTTGGGCCGCTACTTCGATTGCTGGGCTTTGCGCCCGGCGAACAGGTTTACAACGAAAGTCGCGCTAGTGGACGCCCTGACTTTGCGCCGCGTGACGCAGTTTATGGCACCTGCTTCATGGTCGAAGACAAGGCTACCGCACTTGATTTGACTCTCGATTTATCTGACCCACAAAGTCACTTATCGCAACTCGCCAATTATCTGCGTGAAGCCGCTGTGCCCCTCGGTTGGCTGTGCCCCTCGGTTGGCTGTGCAACGGGCGGCATCTCCTGGTTTATCGTTTCGATGATCCGCAGGACCCAACCTTGCTCCTTGATCTCGACATCGAAGCGGCACTAGGGATTTGGAATGGTGACGTGGCGGCTCTACCGGAAGCCACTCGCCGCGCTTTACGCGATTTGTGGGATGGGTTCCACAAAGAAACATGGACGGCCCCGCAACGCATTGAAAAAGAACTGGCTCTCAGCCCGGAAGCGTGGCTTCAGCAAGCGTTACCCCTGGGCCACGGCCAAGGGCATGAAACACAATTAGTGGACACGTTGCGTGCGCTCGTTGAGGAATTGCAACGTGATGCGCGACGCCTACTAGATGGTCATCTCGCGCGGTGTGCCGAATATGATGGCAAAGCACGCTTTTTGCGTGACGACGACAGCGAACCTGCCGAAGACCGCCTCAATAACCTACGTGGGAAAGTGCCCGAAGAGTTGGCGCGCATTAAGCCGACTGTGGGATTAAATGACGCCGACATTGAAGAGATTCTCAGCCTGCTCGTCCTCATGCAAACAGGAACCAGCGAAGTGGCGTCATGGCCTGATCTGGAAAAGCGAGTGCTTGAAATTGTCAATGCTGCACGGCGTCGCAAGGCGCTGCTTTCCGGCGCGGGCGAGCCGCGCTCATGGGACGCGCTGACCCAAGTTTCGCAACTGCGCGGCGCGTTGGAGAACTTCGCCGCCCTCGCGCTCGAATGGCAGGGGCGCTCAGCCCACTTGCGTCGCACTTATCAAGCCGACCTTACAGTACGCGGCGATTTTCTCGAATGGCAATCGTTGGTACAAGAAACTATGCTGGGCGGGTTAGACGATGAGGCACGCCGCGCTGAATTCGCGCTGCAAGCGGCCTACGTCGTTTTCATCCGGCTGCTGCTGATTCGAGTGTGCGAGGACAAAGGCATTTTTCCGCATCGCTTTCTCAGCAACGGCGGGTTAGAACACTGGCAGGAAGACATCAAACGCTATCTAGTCTTCGCCAACGGCAATCCGTATGAGCCACTGCTGGATATGGCTTACAAAAATGCGCAGAATATTTACGCGCACTTCTTTACCGGACGGGAACTCTTCAACTGGTTTCGCCTTGATCAACGCGCGTTGCTCCTTGCTTTGCATCGCCTAAGTAAATTCAATTTCGCCGGAGTAGATTCTGACATCGTAGGAACGGTTTACAACACTTATGTCAATCGTCCCGAAAAGCGCAAGAAAGGCCAATATTACACGCCGCCCCCGATTGTAAATTACATTCTTGATAGCGTTGGCTATACGGGCAGCGCCGTCATTGGTGACAACAAACGTTTGCTTGATCCGGCTTGCGGTAGTGGCACTTTTCTGGTGCAAGCCGCCAAGCGATTAGTTAATGCTTATCGTGATGGCGATGGCCAAATTCACCAGCCGCAACGTGTCTTGGAGCGAGTGCGCAACAACCTAGTGGGCTTTGATTTGAACCCGTTTGCCTGCTATCTGGCCGAAGTGAACTTGCTGATTCAAGTTTTGGATTTAGTAAAAATCGCCATTGATGCCGGACAAAGGCCGCGCATTAATCGCTTCAATGTGTACAACGTGGATGCCCTAACACGCGCCACAGGAATGCTCCATGCCGCGCGCTTTGGGTCGCTGATGGCTGAAGAAAGCGACGAAGTGGACGACATCAAGAGTCGCCGCCCTGGTTCCCCGCACGCCAACGGCTTCGCCTTTGTGGTTGCCAATCCTCCTTATCTCACGGCGCTTTCTGCCGATTACAAAGCCATGCTCAAAGCAGACTGGCCTGACGTATGGCGCGGTCAGCCCGATACCTATGTATTCTTCTTAAAGCTCGGCCTGGAACTGCTGGCGACGGGCGGTAAATTAGGCTTCATCACACCTAACACGTATTTGATGGGCACCAATTCTGGCCCGCTGCGCGTTGCACTATTACGCGCTGGACGCATTGAAGAGATTGTGGACTTACCACAGGGTATCTGGCACGACGCTACCGTAGATTGTGTGCTGCTCTTTCTGACCCAGGATAGCTATGAAGCCGCACGCCGCACCCAAACTGTGCAAGTGCATTTGCTGCAACTCAACGATGAATTAGACAAGTTGGTAAACCGCGAGTGGGGCGAAACGCTCACGCAGTCGCAGGCCGACTGGCTGGATCATCCGCGTAATGAAATGAATATCCGGTACGATGCTTTGCTCGCCGCCATCGAAAATGCCTGCCTCGTTCAACTGGATGTGGTTGGCAGCACTGAAGGCTTACAAACTAAAGTGCTGCGTTTAGGAGACGTAATAGACAGTTGCCCTGGTATTGATCCTTATGCTACCGCACGGGACGGAAGAGAAAACACTTATATTAAACCCCGCCATGATATACCTTCAAATGCACCTGAATGGAGACCATTATTGGATACAAACTCTTTTGTTGGTCGCTACGAATTGAGGTGGGCGGCTAATAAACCCCATATTAAGTACGGTGACTGGTTAAGCCGCGCCCGCGAACCTAAGTTTTTTGAAGAACCTAAGTTGCTGTTTATTCGGTTACGCAACCGCTCTCTGGCACGGCTGTTAGTAGCTACTTATGATGAAAAGCAATTTTTCAACAGAAAAAACTTTAGTAACATCATCGCAAAGGACTCCGCGTATGACCTAAAATACCTGCTGGCATTGTTCAATTCGTCACTACTGAATTTCTGGTACGCACGTCGGTATCCCGATGTGGAAATTTCTATTGCTGATACAAATGAAGTGCCAATTTATCCCGCTGACGCTGTGACGCAGGCGCGGTTAGTAGGACTGGTAGATGAACTGTTAAGAGTACATGAGCAATTGAACATCTGGCGCGCAGCAGGTGATACCATTGGGCAGAGGCGCGACGGCATGACTCACATTATGGTAGCCTTCGACACACTGCTGGCTGAAACACAAGGTCGGCATCCCGACCTCCAAACTCTGCGCCTTTTCGACGCTGAAGCCGCCGAACTTTTCACAATTCCCGCGACCTGCAACCGCACCGCGACCATCAGTGGCAATGTTTCAATTCCCCACCGCGCTCCCACACCGTTACCCTGCGCTTCAACCAACTCTGGCTGGATGTGCCCGATGACGATACGCGGCGCTATCTGCAAGGTTACTTATCGCGGCCCCAGTGGGCGGGTCAAACCTGGGATTATGTTGCCGACAACGCTGTTATTCCAGCCCGTCCAGAAGATCGGCAGCAATTTTTCGCGGCATTAGCAGAACGCGAAGCGGAAATCACACATAATTTGCAGCAAGCAGCAGACTTAGACGCCCAGATCGACGAAATTGTACTTGATCTTTACGGCATTACTGACCCACAATGGCGTGCCCGCGTGCTCAATGCCGCTCCCCCCGAAGAAGCAGAGGAAGAAAATGATGACTCGAATATTCTTAAAACTAATAAGGACAGTGAAGCCCCAGCAGTCCGAGACAGTGAAGTAGAATGATAATTTATGTATTCAATATCAGTTTGGCTTCACCAGGTAGTAGCACAAGCGAGTATCACCTGTGACTGGCAATGGAGAAAAATGGTGCGTGTTGTGTTGCGCCAGGTATACGGGAGGATGTTTATGGGAATGATGGCTGCGCTTTTGTGCTGTCTCTTGCTGGCTTTGCCCGTGGCTCAGGCCGATGAACCGATGGTGACTGTTAAACCTCAAGAAACCAACGAACTCTTCGCTAACCCCGGCATGGGTTGGCAGACGTTTCACACCTTCAACGATCAGGATCGTGCCCTTCAGGGGCTACCCAGTGGCAGTGCGTACTTCCGCTTTTACTGGCGCGAAATTGAACCGACAGACGGAGCGATTGATTTCGCTCGGCTGGACGAGATGCTGGCACACGGTCGCCGGGTCGGGCAAAAGGTCGCGTTGCGGATCATGTGCACGGGTTCCGAAAACTATGCGGACTCACCGCTCTGGCTGCGGGATGCTGGTTGCAAAGGACTGGAAGTGGAATATGAGGGCCACAAGCACTGGCTGCCGGATTTTACCGACCCCATCTTTCGCGCCAGGCATGGCAGACTTATCCGTGAGTTGGGCAAACGCTATGATGGGAATTCGGCACTCGATACCCTCGACATCGGCAGTGTGGGGCTGTGGGGCGAGTGGCACATGAGTGGAGTGAAGGATGTGGCCACGGGCAATAGTGTGCCGATGCCGCCGGTGGCGGTGCAAAATGAGATCATCTCGGAGTGGTGCGCCGCGTTTCCTAAAACGCCGAAAGTGGTGCTGATTGGCAGTGATGCGGGCATGGCGCGCACCATGCAAGAGGGGCTGGGGTGGCGAGCCGATTGCCTGGGCGATATGGGTGGCTTCTCCAAGACCTGGAACCACATGGAGAACTTTTACCCGCAGGCGATCACCAAAGCCAGGGCGCAAGCAGCGTGGCAGCAAGCGCCCGTGGCCTTCGAGAGTTGTTGGGATATGCGCAAATGGAAGCAAGAAGGCTGGGACATCGCGGCGATCTTTGACTTCGCCCTCGCTCACCACGCGAGCTATGTCAACAATAAGTCCACACCGTTGCCGGAAGAGGCATGGCCCCTGATCGAGCGATTCCTGCATAAGTTAGGCTATCGGCTCGTCATCCGCAGCTTAGCCCATGCGCCTCGTGTGCGAGCGGGGGAGACACTGACGCTGAAGTTGGTCGGGGAGAATGTGAGCGTAGCGCCGCCCTATTTTGATTACCATATCGCCATTCGCCTGAAACGAGACAATGGACAGCCTCTCGTCTTGACCAGCCAAGCGTCAATCCGGGGTTGGCTGCCCGGCACCCGCACGCTGGAAGCAGCCTTCCCCCTCCCCGCCAAGGTGCCAGCAGGCCGCTACGAACTGGCCGTTGGCGTGGTGGAGCCGCAGGGCGATAAGCCCGCCGTGCGTCTGGCCATTGAAGGGCGCGACGCACAGGGATGGTATCCGCTCAGCCGGGTCGAAGTGGCTAAGGCAAAACGGTAGTAATAATGTACAGGCGCTATCACAGCGATAGGACTGCATCATCTCCCTATGACGAATTCTTGCGATACTCACGACGGCTTATATGCTCTGGCTTACTTCCGCCAGATTTATGGTGGGCAAGTTGAAGTCAACGAGGCTGGCGAAACGCACACTGTAACCTTAACGAACGAGCCATTAGCCGTTGAATCGCTCCATTTGGCGTGGAGCCGCGATGGACGGCACTGGACGGCCTTGAACGATAACCAGCCGGTGCTGCCGAATGTGTGGCTACGGGATCCCTTCATCAATCGCGGGGCAGACGGCTGGTTCCATCTCCTCGCTACAGGTGGTGAGAGCGCACGGGATTGTCTGTATCTGCGTTCGCGCGATCTGCTGAACTGGGACGAGCCGCAATCCCTGCCCCTCATGGAGAGCGTACCGCAAGCGAACAATGTGTGGGCACCGGAGTGGTTCTTTGATGCCCAATGCGGCGAGTATTTCTTGCTGTGGTCATCCTCTTTTGAGGACGCCGGATGGAAGAACAGTCGGCTCTGGTGTTGTTACACGTCAGATTTTCAAACTTTCAGCAAACCCAGCGTGCTTTTTGAGCCGCCCTACTCTGTCATAGACGGCACACTTTTGCTGCACAACGGCACCTATTACTTGTTTCATAAGGAAGAAGAGTTTGGTGCGAGTAAGGGCGAGCGCCGGGCCATTCGACTGGCCACTTCTCCCAGCATTGAGGGGCCTTATACGCTCCACAGTGGCCCGCTTAACGAGGGCGCACACGGCGGCCAAATTGTGCCCGTCATCACGGAAGGCCCGGCAGTCATGCCCGATCCCCAGTCGGATGGCTGGCTCTTACTCTACGACTTCTGCATGGGCAATGATTATGGCATATCTTACTCCCCCGATCTGTGGCAGTGGCGTGAGGAAAGCGATGTTTCCTTTCCACCCAATGCGCGTCATGGTAGCGCGTTTGCTATCACTGAGGATGAGCTAATGGGGCTGCAACGCGCCTTTTCCGCCTCGGCTCTCTAGAGATTACAATGAATAGCAGTGCAATCGAAACTAAAGGAACCCTATTGTGACAGAAGCAATTCAACCTATCCGTGTCGGCATTGTGGGATTAGGCCGCAGCGGATGGAGCATCCACCAACAAACCCTCAAAGACTTGAAAGACCGCTACGAGATCGTTGCCGTCGCCGATGTCCTGGCCGCGCGCCTTGAGGAAGCGCAAGACGCACACGGCTACCGCACTTATAGTGACCTGGCTCAACTGGTGAGCGATGATGAGGTGGAGTTAGTCGTCGTCGCCACCCCCAACCGCTTTCATGCTAGTCACGCGCTGCAAGCTCTGGAAGCGGGCAAGCACGTTGTCTGCGAAAAGCCCTTCGGTTTTACCGTCGCAGATGTGGATGCCATGATCGCCGCGTCACAAAAGCACGGTGTCGTTTTGCAGCCGTTTCAGCAGCGCCGCTATGAGCCGGACATGCGTAAGGTGAAGGAGATTTGCGAGAGTGGATTGTTGGGCGACATCACCTTCATTGGCATCGCGTGGCATGGCTTCAAGCGGCGCTGGGATTGGCAAACTTCGCGTGCCTTCGGCGGCGGTGAGTTGTATAACAATGGGCCGCACTTGATAGATCACGCCCTAGACTTGTTTGGCGCTGCCGAACCGCAGGTGGCCTGGTGTGAACTGCGCCGCTCTTTGAATAGTGGGGATGCCGAAGATGAGGTACGCATTATCCTGAGTGGTGATAACGCACCCACGGTGCAGGTAGAACTCACCGCCACAACCGCGTTTCCTCAAGAGCGATGGCATGTCTGCGGCACCTCCGGCGGCTTACGCGGCGATGGCGACAAACTCGTGTGGCGCTGGGTAGATTGGTCGCAGATGCCCCCGCGCCCCCAAGATTTACAGCCCACCCCGGATCGTAGTTACAACAGCGAGGAATTAAAGTGGCAGGAAGCCTCTTGGGAACGCGGCGGTCAAGCGGATGCGGGCGCGGGCGCGGCCCCCGCACAGCAGCCAGTGGTTGAGCTGTACCATGATCTGTGGCGCACGATTCGAGAAGGCACGCCGCAGGTCATCACGCCGCAAAGTGTGCGTCGCCGCGTCGCCGTCCTTGAAGAGTGCTACCGGCAAAGTGGTGTGCCTTTCCCCGAAGGCGCTCGCACCCACCAATAGGAAATGAGACTGCGGCTCAGGCGGGCATGACTTATTTCCGCTAAGTCGTTAGCAAGGGGCATACTGAGGCACTAAATCCTATTGGGGGCCAGTTGAAATCCCCACTGAGTAAACAGTGGTCGCAAATCTTCTCCTGCCGCTCGACTGAGACGATCCACCACAATGGCATCGCTTTGTGCAGTGGTTCTGGCCGTAGCTCCCGCGTTCGGCTTAGCATCTTGACGCAGCAGCGCACGATAGCGGCGCATGAGTTCCGGGCCACCGCGTTGGCGCAGTTGCCCCAACATATAGTTTGTGAAACCGTAAGCCGCCGGGAGCTTAGACGATGGCAACTCAGGAGTACCCCAAAACTGTAGGAGATTATGGCCGTCTACCAACAGGGCCGCCTGATACTCTGGCAGCCGCGCCGCGAAAGCTGCCGGACTAATGCACTCGGCACCGGTCGGGCTACCAAAGACTGCGGTCTCGGCTTCATAAGAAGTTAGCCAGGCTTCGCCTTCCGACAACCAGGTTGGCCACGGCCCGCTTGAGCGCTGAAAGCAATGCGTCATCTCATGCACCCAATTATGGCTGGTATCCAGGATGCGTCCTGCTTCGAGATACATTGAGTAACCCGATGAATGCCCAACGTGCTCATTACCTTGCTCGGCAGGAGCAATGATATTGACCGTAATACGTTGAGTCGTTTCTTCGCCTAAATATTCTTTGAGAAAGCTATAACTCGCTTCACCAATCGCAAAGAGTTTGTCCACTTCCAGCGGTTGCACACTGGGCGATAATTGGATACGGATGTGCTTGCTGCCGTCGAACAGCAGGGGGCGGGCTACTTCGGGTGGCACTTGACCAGCGGGCGCGAGCACCAAAGCATCAATGTTGATGGGCGCGTTCTCGGTCATAGATTCCAGGCGCAGCGTCTGCGGGCCAGCAACCACATTGCCTAATGGTACTTCCATCCACCGCCACAATTCCCAATCGCCAGTCAATGGCAATTCGATAGTGCGCTGGGTTGTGCCTATTTGAACTTTCAATTAAAAACCGGGACTCCACTGAGTGTGGCCGGAAATTGAGTGACGGGCGTAACGCAAATACAAGACGGCAGGGCCATTGTTGCCCTCAACTGTGTACTCCATCCAATCGCCACGCACTCGTCCCCAACCGCTGCCCATGCAAGCTCCGCCAAAAGCCGTTAACTTGCGGTCAACGGTGCCATCGCCACCATGTATTCGCCCAGTAGCCAACGCTGATTCTGCCTCTATGAGAGGAGCCGCGAGAGCGGAGGGAAGTGCCATCAGCAGCATTGCAGCAAATAACAGCAAACATCGGCACGTTCTCTGCTGCGGCGGGCCAGACGGCATTTTAATCTCCTATAGGTAAAGCATATGGAGGTGAGTCTATCAGAAGCCTTTGCTGCGCCCTAAACCCACTTGACCACTCGCCTTATTAAATACCAGGAGCATGTGAGGAGGAATGCATATGTTCCGGCTCCGATGGAGCCTCGCTTAAATACCAGGGTACGTTGATAACTACCACGCGCCGATCTCCACGGAACAGCAAGACCGCCTTAAGGCTCAAGGCACTATGATTATGCAGGAAATACTCATACCAATTGCTTTGGACAAGTTCAGGAATTAGAATGGTGATTCTGGCTTCTGGCTGTTCCGCCTTAATCTGTTCAATGTAATCTAAGAGCGGATTAAAGAGTAATCGGTAAGGCGATGAAAGGATGGTCAGGCGAGGTTGTGGAAGATTGGCCTGGCGGATTGGTTGCTCCACGTATTCGGCCCACTGGCGGCGCATTAAGTCAATGTTATCTTCGTCTGCGCTAACATAAACTGCAATGATGTGGAAAGCAAAAGTTAATGCGAAACGCAAGCCCTTTTCCGCCACTGTATTCCAGCCGTCAATCGGGATGATGACAACGGGCTGATCTAAATGCGTCAAGTCAATAGGGCGCGGGCACTGCGTTTCTGCTTCTACATGCTTGTAATGGCGTTTAACCGCACGGAACAGCAAAACGAGAGCCGGAATAATGAGAATTGTAATCCAGGCTCCCTCAATAAACTTGGCACAGATAATCACTGCGAGAGCGATTGAAGTGGCGATCACCCCCAGCGCATTAATCCCTAAAGATAACCCCGCGTGCCGCCCGCCGACCCGCTTCCAGTGCATCACCATGCCAGCCTGGGATAAGGTGAAAGAGAGAAACGCGCCAATCGCAAAGAGTGGAATAAGGCGGTCTGTAATGCCCCCAAAAATGATGAGCAGCAGCCCCGACAGTACAGCAAGAATAACAATGCCCATTGAATAGACTAAGCGTCGGCCCAGGTTGGCAAAACTGTGCGGCAGGAAATCATCTTCCGCGATTAAACGGCACAAACGCGGGAAATCAGCAAAGCTGGTGTTAGCCGAAAGCGATAGCACAGCTAAGACACTACTCAGAGTCACATAATAACAGAACCCCCGCCCCACCACGGCACCGACTAATTGGGAGATCACACTTTCATAACCAGACTTATTTTGATCCATCGCACCAATGCCATAAGCGTGCGACAGGTAAGCAATGCCAGCGAGGAGCACAGCCAAGACAGCCACAATAGCGGTTAAGGTGCGCTGGGCATTTTGGACAGTCGGTTTGGCAAAGGCACTCACCCCGTTGCTAACCGCTTCAACCCCTGTCATGGCCGTGCAGCCACTGGCAAAAGAGCGCATCAGCAACCACCAACTTATAGACGATACAGCCGGTGGCAACGGAGGCGGGGCAACTTTAGGTACAGGATGCCCACCAGCACGTATGCTATGCACCAATCCCAGGAAAAGCACCATCGTTAAACTGAGAATAAACAGATAGGTGGGGATACTGAACATGGATGAAGACTCGCGCGCCCCTCGCAGGTTAACGATGGCAATAATAGCCAGAGCCACGAGGCAAAGGGATAGAATGTGCGAATGCAGGCTGGGCACCGCTGAAACTAAAGCTCCTATTCCAGCAGAAATCCCGACGGCCACATTTAATACGTAGTCCAGAAGCAAGGCAGCAGCAGCCACCAATCCGGCTTGTTCACCTAAGTTTTCTTTGGCTACAGTATAGGAACCACCGCCTCCTGGATAGGCTGCAATAGTCTGGCGATAAGAGCAATAAAGAATCAGCAGCAGGACGCAAATGACGGTAATAATAGGCCCAATATAAGACAGGCCAAGAGCACCCACCGGGAGCAAAATGGTGAGCGCCGCTTCGGGGCCATAAGCAGATGAGGCTAACCCATCTAACCCTAAGGCAGGCACTCCCGCCAACACGCCAATCTTGTTTTCTTCTTGCTCGCTTGAAGCCAGAGGACGTCCTAAGACTTTATCCAGTAGCGTTGCCAGATAAGTCTTGGCAGAGGAGATAGTGACATACATTGGTTCTCATTTACGTCCTCAACGACGAGGTTTAAATCTACAAAGCAGCACGCATAAAGAAGCGCGCATAGTGAGGCTCGGTAACTCTGCCATGATGGTGCGAATGGCTAATCTTTCAGAATACACTGAGCCTGGTGTTGCAGCCAGTTCAGGTCATGACCACAGGCTTTCAACCATTCCACTTCGGCGCACATGGTGCCACAACGCATAAATTTTTGAAAGTTCATCACAAACTCTTCTTCGGCCAGTTGCGCCCACGGTGGAATGTTTTCTGGATCATCCTGATGGGCTACAGCCCACAAAGTGGGGCTATAGGGCAGACCCTGCGCTTCAGCCAGGAAAGTGTGTAAGGGATCATGCTCGCGCCATAACGCAAGCACAGCGGCGCGGCCCTGGCCATAGCCTAAACGAGCTGCGGTCTCGGCATCCTTGACCCAGTCCGGCACGCAGGTCACAGTCGCACCATCACGAAACACTGTTTGCAAATAGTGCAGTTCATCGTCAATATGAACCCAGCAATTTTTAAAGGTTAGAGTTTTAACTGCCATAAGTTTGTTAGATCAACAAATTATGCTTGTTCGGTTGCAATAAAAGTCAAGATTATTGACCCCTTGCTTTATAGGTTCGGTTGGCTGCTTGGCTGTCCGGTAGCGGATAGAAGTTCCCCGGCATTCCAGGTCGCTACGCAGGAGGGATGGTCGGGGTCAGGTTCACAAAGATACATCTCATGACCGGGATAACCTAGCACACGCAAGCCGCTAGAGCGCAGCATCGCTTCTATCCCGGCATGATTAGCCACCCACCAATTGGTGCAATCGCTCCCGAAGGTATCCTCAATAAAAGCCATTTTAGGCCAACCACGCTCATGCATCTCTTCCCGGTTGTTAAGCCCATTGGCAGCATCGGTCAAAGCTAAATCCGAAGTCGCATAAACTTCTTCACCAGGGAGGGTCATAGTCTGGAATACCATCAATCTTTTTACTTTTTGAGCAACTATATCTAAGCCCAGGAGAGGGTAGCGGAGATGATAAAATACCCCCATAAACAGCACCAGGTCAAAGGTTAAATCGCTATGCGCCAGGTCATATATCTGAGTTTGTTTAAACTCAACGCGGTCTTCTAAATCGAATTGCCTCGCCGCCCAGCGTGCTTGCGCCAGGTAATGCGGATCACAATCAATACCCAACACCTGCGCCCCACGTTTTGCTAACTCAAAGCTATAAAAGCCCGCATTGCATCCGATGTCCAGGGCACGCCAGCCGGTAAGCTCGTCAGGCAGATGCGCTGCAATCTGTTGCCACTTGTAAGCAGGGAAATCGCCAAAGGCATGATCGGGTGCCGTCTGAATTCCAGATGGTAAATGCAAATTGTGAAACCAAGGCCCCAGTTGCCTAATTTCGTGATTCAGGCTGCTCGGTTGCCGCACCTCTGCGCCGTTAGCCGCAAGGAGATTCGGTTCGTTGCTATCAATATTTTCTGTAGTAGTTTTCTCTTTTACTGGCATCATAAACATTTCAATTAGATTTTAAGGTCAACCGAGAGCGCCTAACTGACGGCGCTGACGCTTGCCGAAGCGGTGACACTTAAGTGCTGAAGTGGCTGCCTGGCAAATAAGTCTTTGACATAACCTTCTAATTCACCGGCCCGATGAGCGGCAGTGTGCTGCGCTAACACTCGCTCGCGTGCCCTTTGCCCGATACTCTGCCGCTGCTCCTCTGACAGGTTCTGGAGATATTGCAAGGTATCCCCAGCCGAACGAGCTATCAAGATTTCTTGATCGAACTGAAAGAAACTATCCAGCCCTTCCCAGTAATCGCTAATAATAGGCACGCCACAGGCGGCAGCTTCAAAGAGACGCACGCTGGGCGAAAAACCAGCGCGAATCATATCGGCTCGCGTGATGTTAAGCGTAAAGCGTTGGCTGTTGTAGAAGCGCCGATGCTGCGCCGGAGGCAAGTGTTCAATGCGCGTGACATTGGATGGCCAGGAGATACTATCTGGATACTGCGGCCCCGCTACGCTAAAACGGCCCGCTGACCACTGTCGCGCTGGTTCTAACATCAGGCGTTCCAGGGGTGGTTGACGGTCATCGCTGTAGGTGCCAAGATAGCCCAAATCCCAACGCACTTCTTGTGATTCCGGGTAATAGGCATCAGGATCAACAGCGCAATAAAGCGGCCTCGCCATCGGCGATCCATACTGTTGTTCCAGCCTCTCCAGGGTTGGCCCGCCGCTAAAAGAAAGATACAGGTGATAGTGTGGTATCAATTCAGGCGAAATGTATTCTGTGTCGCCCCTTTCTAACTTAGCCAGTGTCACGGGCGTGTCTATATCATAAAAAGCGGTAGCTCCACCGGCTTCCTGAATGACCCAATTCCCCACCGCTACGCCTTCGGGAACATAAGACCCAACTATGACTAAATCAGCTTCCTGAATCTCTGCGGTAAAACAGTCTTTAAGCTCTGCTAACTCTTCATATAAGGCGGTGCGGCCATAGGGCGGCTGGGGAAGGTCACGGTTCGCCGCATACCAGGGCACATCGCGTTCGAGAAACAGCACGTCGTGGCCCCGCGCGCAGAGTGCGCGCATCAATCCCCGGTAGGTGGTGGCATGGCCGTTACCCCAGGAGGATGTTAGGGATAGCCCCAGAATAACAATTTTCAATGGCGGAGATTGCTCGCTCATATTAATAGTTGGGTAAAGATTATTTAGACCGGGCTGCTTGCCATCAGAGACCGGCTGCTGCCTAACACTGCTTCAAGTTGCGCGGCGCGATGCTTATAGGTATGCTCCGCCAGGATACGGCGCAGAGCAGCCTCACCAATGGAGCGGGCGCGTTCCGGCGTCAGAGCACGCAGCGTTTCAACGACTTCCTGACCGTTGTGGGCGACTAAGATTTCGCGCTCCGGTTCCAGGAACACTTCAATGCCTTGCCAGTAGTCGGTGATGATACAGGCCCCGGCTCCAGCCGCCTCAAAGACCCGTGTTGCTGGAGAGAACCCATAGCGGGCCATGCTCTCACGGCTGATATTCAACACAGCGCGAGGCGTGCAGTTAAAAGCGTTATGATCGCCGGTATAAATATGACCTGCATAATAAACGTTGGATGGCATTGACTTATGTTCCCAACCATTACCGCCCAACAAGAACTGCTGTTGGGGAAATGCCGCCGCCGGTTCAAAAAAGAACTCTTCAACCCGCGCTTCACGATCCGGCAACCGATTGCCTAAGAAGGCCAGTTCGCTTTCATAACGAATTTGCGTGGCAACCGGGTGATGCGTGGAGGGGTCAAGTGCATTATAAATGGGAATACAGTAACGTGCGCCCAACGCTTGATAGGCATTAATAACGGGATCACCGCCACCATAAGTCAATATTAAATCGTATCGGGGGATGAGTTCACGAAACGGGTCATTCGTGTCGTTTTCGACACGATCTAAAGTCGCGGGAGCATCTACATCCCAGAAGGCCACCAAGGTGGCAGGCCCCTGCATCTCCAGGACGGCAGCTTCCAGAAGCTCATCAAAAACTCCCACGCCACTGGCTTTGATCACTAAGTCAGCGCCACGCGCCGCTTCGAGAGCACGTTGCACGCCAGTGGTATCGGTTCCTGAATACACCACCACCTGCGCCCAGGGCGGATCGGGAATATCACGATGTTCCTGGCGCTCATAGGCGTCCGGCTCGTAGAAGGTGATGTGATGGCCCCGCTCATGCAGCGCCCGTACCATGCCACGATAGTAAGTGGCGGCACCATTCCAGTAGGCGGAGACCAGGCTAGAGCCAAAAAATGCAATGTTCATATGTTCGCTTTTGTGTTATTCGTCCATTATAGCTTGCTCGTAAGATACGAGCAAGCTAATTTAAGTCGAGTAGCAAAATCTTCAAGAGTTCATCTACGCGATGTCCGCACGTATGTCGGTGAAGGATAGTCTGGCGCCCATGCTCAGCTAACTCGTACGCTCTGCTGCTATCGGATAATAATGTGCTCAAATGTCGCTGCATTTCAGCGCCGTTCTTAGCCACCAAGAAGTCTTGCCCAGGGCTAAACAAATGCTCCACGTCATTCCAGGGAGCGGAGACGAGAGGAATACTACAGGCGAGAGCTTCAAAAGGACGGATAGTTGGAATGCCTGGCAAAGCCGTGACATAAGGGCGACGCGGCACATGCACCGTGACTTTAAAAGAGGCAAAGACTTTAGGGGCTTCGTAGTTTGGTAGCCAGCCACCATACTTAATGCCCGCATCGGCTAAAGCCTGACGTGCCTGTTTAGGGTAGCGCACACCATAAACACAGGCTTTCAAGCCGAGGGCTTTAACTGGCTTCAACAGGAACTCATGGAGTTCGGCTGTCCGCTCGTCATCACCCCAGTTGCCAATCCACACCAGATCACCTTGGGTCTTCCTCCTGCTATGCAGAGGTTTGAAAATGCGGGTATCGGCGGCCTCGTGCCATGTCCAGGCACGCTTGGCCCAACCGTTCTTCAGGTACAGGTCACGCACAATATTGCCGAAAGCCAGCACGCCATCGTAATACCTGAGATCGTAAGCGGCTATGCTCTTGGCGTCCGTCACGGCACGGTGGTGCGTATCATGGAACAGCAAGCGATAATGCTGGTGCCGCTTGCGGTGCTGCCCCACGCGCCGTACCAACTCGTGCTCGTTCCACTCATGAACGATCACTAAGTCAACTTCGTTTAAGGCTTCATCCAAGTCAAGGGAAGACAACTCATAGCGGATGCTGCGCAGTTGAGGATAGGCGGCATGAAACCCTGAGAGCACACCTTTACCCTGTTCTTCCAGTAAATTCTTAAGACTCCAGGCGTCCTGTGGTTCATAAATCTGTACTTCATGGCCCCGCGCGATTAGTTCTGTCGCCACGCCACGTAGGAAGTGTGCGTTACCGTGATTCCAGTCGGAGAGCAACGAGTGATAGAAGAGTGCAATACGCATAGTAGCAAATCTAACAAGTGATAAGGATTAAAAATAAAGCAGTTCTCCGACCCTGGGAGCGGTTGTTAAAGCGCGGTCAGGCAGCAGGTCTTGATAGACCCCAAAATAACTCTCAGCCATCCGCTTTAAGCTGAACTCTAATGCCCGTGCCCGCGCCTGTTGGCCCAGGGTTAGCCGACGAGATTGATCTTGCATTAAGGTATTAAGCGTGGATGTTAAGGCCGCGTCATCATCTAATGGAACGAAGGTTGCCGCCTCACCCCACACCTCGCGCAAACTGGGAATATCACTGAGGACTAAAGCGCAACCGGATAGAGCAGCTTCGAGTGCCGATAGTCCAAAAGGTTCGTAGCGGGCTGGGAGCACATAGATAGCAGCCCGCCCCAACCAGTCTTTCAGTTGGTGGCTATCCAGGTGTCCTAAAGCGTGGAGCTGCCCTGCTCGGAGGGAACCTCCCTCTGGATGTTGTGTGCTGCCCGCCACATAAACAGGCCACACCAATTCAGGTGCGATCCGTTCCAGCGCCGCGACATTCTTCGCTTCATCCCACAGCCGCCCGATGCACAGCGCAAACGGCTCTTTAGTTGTTGGCACAAACTGTTTAAAGTCTCGTCCGTTGTGGATGACACGAGATGGAGGCAAAGGCCCATAAAATTTATCCAGTTCAGCGAGCATGGCCTGGGTTGGGGTCACCACTAAATCCGCCACGCGCAAGCCACGTGTGACTTGCTGCCGATAATGATTCCAGGTAAGAGGAGCAGGTTCTCCCTGTACGGCCTGCCACCACGAAAGCACGCACGAATGCCCCACCACCAGCACCGGATGCCGCCAGGGAAGAGCGCCATGCACATAGCCATTTAAGTGGATAATATCGGGGTTAAGCTGCGCTTCAAGTTCCAGCAGCCACTCCCCCGCTTGTTGCACTTCACGCCAGGGGTCTTCCATCCACTCCAGTTTAAAGGCACTCTCAAAGAGTTCTATATTGGCTACTCTCTGCGCTTCGTGGCGGAGTTGCGGTGAGAGCGTTGACCCCATCGTCGCCAGTGCAACTGTGACATCATAAGGCTCTAAACCCCGCGCCAGTTCAAGGGCATAAGTCCACACCCCACCGATACTATCGGCTGTCATTAAAATCTTCATTGAAACATCAGTAAGTGGTGGGTGATGAATTATCAGCCATCGAATTCTTCAAGCGCCCATCCTAAATTTAAAATCGTATCAGTGCTTTTAAGAAACCATCGGGACGGTCACGGGTGGCATTGAGTGCAGTGGCTAATTGGTCGAGGGGATACCAATGGGTATAGAGCGAGTCAGGATCAAGGGTGCCTGCGGCTACATTAGCGGCGGCAGCGCCTATGCCATCGAGATAAACTTGCTGCTCCCGTTCATGGGCGTTAATCACATCCAGGCCCCGCCAATTCCATAATTGCATATTGACCTGGCGAGGGCCATCCTGATGATAACCAGCAACCACCAAACGGCCCCTTTCGCGGGTTAATTCAGCCGCCAAATCCAGGGGCCATTGTTGACCAACAGCCTCGACCACAACATCACAAAACCCACCATTGGTCAGTTCTTTGACCCGTTCGATGATTTGCCAGTGATCTTCTAAAGGAATGGTTTCCGCTGCGCCCTGATTGCGCGCCACTGCCAAGGCAAAAGGACGGCGAGAAATGGCGATGACTTTGGCTCCGGCATTACTGGCAAGGCGCGTTAGCAAAGCCCCTAAAAAGCCAATGCCAATAATTGCCACCGTCTGTCCCGCGTGAATTTCGCTGCGCTTAAAGATATTCATGGCACAGCCGAGCGGCTCACCAGGAAAGGCTTTACCTTCTAAAGCAGCGGGCAGGCGCACGACGGCATCAATGGGTGCCACATCATACTCGGCATAAGCATGGTTCGACAGCATAGCCACCCGATCCAGGACTTTAAACCCCTCGACTTCGGTGCCGACCGCATCTATAACACCCCACCCCTCATGCCCTAAGAGACCTGGCTCAAACGGATAAGTAAACCAGGGTTTACCGGCCCAGGGCGACAGGTTGGAGGCGCAGACACCACAACCTTCCAGGCGCACCCGCACTTCGCTTGGGCCGGGCTGGGGAATGGCAACAGTTTCAATCTCAATGTGATGAGGCTCAACCACAACCGCCGCAGCCATCTTTTGACCTGCCGATTGGGGTGTACCAAGAGCGGAAGCGTGAGACAGCGTCATGCCGCCACAACCTCCCGTTGCCGCCGCGCTGTGGAGCGTTCCCCACTATGATTTTCGTATTCAGCCTGTGCCGTTAACCATTCAAAAAGTGCTGCAACTCCCTGCTCGACACCAACGCGTGGTGCCCATCCCGTAGCCGCTTGAAACTTACGAGTATCAGAAACATAATAGCGCTGATCCCCCGTGCGCCAGGAGCCGAATTCGAGTTCCGGTTTATGGCCAGTCAATGCACTGATAAAGTCAATCAGTTCCACCAGACTCATCACATTAGAGGGACCGCCCCCGATATTAAAAGCTTGGCCGGAAAGCATCTCTATGTCTTGTTGCGCTAAACGCAAGGCATCTACTAAATCCTCCACAAAAAGCACGTCACGCACCTGTTTACCATCACCATAAAGCGTAATCGGCTCGCCGCGCAGGGCTTTGATGAGGAAGTGCGCTACCCAGCCTTGATCTTCTGTCCCAAATTGATGCGGCCCATAAATACAACTCATGCGAAATACGACAGTTTTCAATCCGAAGGTACGCGCATAGTCAAAGACATACTGATCTGCGGTGCCTTTTGAGCAGCCATAGGGACTGTGAAAATCTAAGGGCCGCGCCTCGCTGATGCCATGCAATCGGGTAACGGCTTGCTCTGGCTCATAACGGCTGCCATTTAATCGCAGCTTAATATCACTCAGCCCGCCATAAACTTTGTTGGTCGAGGTGAATACGAGAGGCGGTGGCTCATCCAGCGAGCGCAGGGCTTCTAATACATTGAGAGTGCCGCGCGCATTGACTTTAAAGTCATGGATGGGGAGGACTAGGCTGCTAGTCACGGCTACCTGCGCTGCAAAATGGAAGACTTGCCGTGCGTCCTGCACGGCCCTTTGCAGGGCTGCTGCATCAAGCACATCGCCCACCTGAATCTCAATGAGTTCACCGTGCGTCTCGTGCAACCACTGCGCATTCCTTTTAACTCCTGGACGTGAGAGATTATCGAAGAGGCGAACCCGCTGACCGGATGATGCCAGGCGGTGCGCTAAATTTGTTCCGACAAAGCCCGCTCCACCGGTGATGAGAACCACTCCAGAGGATTGACTAGGCGCAGCCAATTGAGCCTGACTCTCGACTCGCCTACTGTGTTCACTACCGTTGACCACCTCCGCAGGCGTAAAAGAACCGTTTAACATTGTATGCTCCAAGTCAGATAATTTAATTCAAGGCACACGGCACCATCTGGCTGGTTGAGGCATGAGAGGACATCGCTCAACAGGGTTGCCTCACCTTCATACGGTGAGTCCATGCGCCGCCAGCTCAGCCCTGGCTTCCGTGACACGATCAATTGCCACTTGCCCATCCAGCCAGTCGGCCAGTTCGCATAAGCCTGCTTCAAGGGTTACGCGTGGTGTATATCCCAGCACCTCACGGGCATAACTAATGTCGGCATAACAGTGGCGAATGTCCCCGATCCGGTATTTGCCAGTAATTTCAGGGCTAATATGCTCTTTGCCCAGTACAGTGGCCATGCGCTCAGCGATCTCGCGTATGGTATAGGGTTGGCCACTACCAACGTTGAACACCTGGTCTTGCGCGGAGGGCACTTCTAGAGCCAAGCGGCACGCCTGGGCCACGTCATGGACGCTGACGAAATCTCGCTTCTGATAACCGTCTTCATTGATTAGGGGCGGGTTATTATTGAGAAAGCGCGAAGCAAAAATCGCCAAGACACCCGTATAAGGATTAGAAAGTGCCTGCCGTGTGCCGTAGATATTGAAGAAGCGGAGAGCAACTGTTGGAATGTTGTAAGCCCGACCGATTAAAAGGCAAAGCCGCTCCTGGTCATATTTAGACAAGGCATAAACCGAAGCCAGAGACGGAGTCTTGGTTTCCGGGGTTGGCATGGGGGTAAGCACTTCTCCATTAGCGCCACGCACTTCCCAGTCATGCGCTTTGAGTTGGGCCAGGCTCCGCTCCGTTCCCGGCACACAGGAGTCATCTGCGGCGCGGTACATGCCTTCGCCATAAATACTCATGCTGGAAGCTACGATAAGTCGCTCAACGGGCTGTGCGATGAGAGCTTCCAAGAGAACTGCCGTACCCAGGTTATTGACATCTGTATAACGCGCTACCTCATACATGCTTTGGCCGACCCCAACCATCGCGGCCAGATGAAAGACCGCATCCACCCCTTGCAGGGCATAGCGCACGGCGGCTTCATCCCGCACATCGCCAACGATTAATTCGACTTCGTCACTCAGATAAGCTGGTCTTTGGCCTTCCAGCCCATGCACTTGCGCTGCCAGGTGATCTAAGACCCGAACTCGATAACCGTGTTCCAGCAACTCATCCGCCAGGTGTGACCCTAAAAAACCTGCACCGCCAGTGATGAGTACATGTCTACTCATAGGTTCTGCCTTATCCCTTCATCGCAAAGTTGTTTTTGATTAGGCGCTACAGCTCAGCATTCCAATAAACACTACAGGGGATGCGCACGCAGCAACTTTAACAACTCAGCATTCAAATCCTCGTGCCGCATATTGTAGCGCCACTCGCACTCTTTTAGATGCAAATACAACGTGTGCCCCGAAACGCCGTAAAACTTTTGCAAACGCTTGCGGGCGAAGTGGCGAAAATCTTCCATTTCCGCAGGGGAAGCTAAACCCGGAGTTGACTTCATTAAACGCTGGGTCGCCCGCAACTCACCCTTACCCTTAGCGTGGTTCGCCTCACTTGCTCCACGTCGCAAGTAATCCTCCATCACCAACTGCAATTCACTCGCAGGTAATGAAGAAGAGCGATCACACTCCTCCGCCAGTCTCTGCCGTATTTTGAGGAAGATCGTGTTAGCCGTTTTTCGCGTTAGGTTAGTTAACTGGGCTACATCCGCCGCCGAGAGGTCTAACGTAAAGTAATGCACTAATTGACGAAACTTTCTTTCAGAGATGTGTGCATGGCGATAATACTTATTTTTAGGCTCCATACAAGCCATTCACGCTAACGGCATTCCGCCTTAAATACTCTAGAATGCAAACTGTAAACTACTCTAGATGAACTTAATTATGGAAATAAGCTAATGTACGGTAACGCACAAAGTCCGGTGATTTTTAACAGCCAAGGCAGGGGAAGTATTAAAATCTTCAGTTTAGATTCGTGCCAAACCGATCCGCTTAATGGGAGGGAATTTTTTCTTGACGGGGATAACAGAAAGTTTTGTCGTCTAAAGTCGCCTACTTACCAGGAATAGATATTGGACTCACAGGGTACCCAGCGATCAGTGAAGCTTTGGCCATTACCGATCAAACGGCCTGTCCGCTCATTCTTTAAGCCCGTGATGGGGGCCTGAAATTGAAGATTGATATCAACAGGTGCATCCGTAATCAGACCATTCACGGTGCCTGCATTGTTTACCTTCGCCATGCGCAGCGGGTTCATCACGATACATAAATAGTGCTTACCGTTCTTCTTCCAGAAGAGGCGCTCCGCTAAGGGCAATTCCTTACCACCTGATAGCACGCGCACACGAGGTTGCAGGGCTACCGTCTTAGCATCCTGCCGCCATTGCAGTTGCTCGGTTAAGCGTTGACGATACTTCTGTCCTTCATCGCCTGCGCGCGCGATCAAGTAAGGCAGCGGCGTCCAGTTCATGTAGTAAGTTGAGCCATTACCAAACTGGTTGCTGACACCCGACGCTACGCCTTCGACAGTATCTTGAGCCTGCGCCTTACCAGTAGGATGCAGGCTGCGTTCATAAAGAGTCATGCCACTACGGTCTCGGCGTGCGCCCGCGTAAGACAGGCGTGAGGCCAGAGGTTGCCCACCCAGTTCGGCGTTTACTTCGGCGATAGCTTTGCCATCTAGTACCCCCTGACCTGCATTGCGCTGCACGCCAAACACATCATCCAACGCACCGGAGGCACGCCCTTTACCATGCTCGTCAAAGACACCAGGCAGATAATCGGCAATAAGAGTGCCGCCCTGCCTGACCCACTCCCGAATCGCTGCGGCTTCGGCATCCGACAAAGCCAGGGTGCGCGGCAGAATCAGCACATGATAGCCATTGAGTGCCGCCGCACCACGTTGCAACACATCTCGATAGGAAACGAAGTTGTATTGGAAGCCGGAGTCCTCCAAGAGTTTTGTCCACGCCGCGCGATTCAGAATATCCGTTGCGTTATCATTGTTCATGGCAGAGCGGCGATTGACCCAGGTGCGGCCATGCGGTTGGATGTCCATGAACCACGAGGTAGCGATGCTGGGCTGCGAGTAATAGAGCGCGATGCCATCGTGTTCAAAAGTAGCATCGGGGAAGATTTCACTAACTGGCCCCTGCACTTCTTTGAAGGTATCCGCCAGAGCTTGCACTTCCGGGCGCACCTGCCCATTCTGGAACCAGGGGCCTTTATCGCTTTCTGGCCAGCAGATGACGCCCCGGTCGCCATGCACCAGATAATACCAGAGAAACCACTTATCCATCGCTGCGTTGTCGCTCAGAAAATAAGTCTGTACATGCGGCTTAGTCTGGCCCCAGAAAGAGCGCAGGATCTCATTGGTGCTGCCAATGTCATACGCCTCCATCCACTGCACCGCGTCCCGCAGCAGCGCATAATCGTAACCTCCATAAGTGGAGGGAGCCTGGCCACCCACAAAGCCCGCCGGAGTATTGGGGTCAAGCGCATTGGCATCACGGCGCAAGTCCGTTAGCAAATCGGCCCAGGCGGTATTCATGAAACTACGATGATCCAGCCAGGGTGCGAGATTCCAGTGGTCAAAAGTCTGCTCGTGGAAGTGCCGGATGTCATCTACACCCTGTGGCTCGACCTCTTCCCATTTCGTGAATTTACTGCCCCACTCCGCATTCAGTTTTTCGATTGTGCCATATTGGGTCTGTAACCAGGTGCGGAAATGGTTCAATCCTTCTGGTGACCAATCCACATCGGCAGGTGAGGTGAAGGACGTGACGGAAATCTCATCATCGAAGGCGTAGGCCAAAGCTGGCCCGGTGCGTGCCCGTGTAATGTTCTCTTGTAACCGCTGCTTCATGCGCGCCAGCACTGTCGGGTCCCAGATACTATGTGGACGCTGGGGGCGGCTGCGGTTATCACGGTAGGTCTTAAAGAAAGCGTCCCACTCATCGGGCCGGATATAAAGATCACCCTTGCCCGCGGAATGATCTACATAATAGGGATAGTTGTTCGCCTTGGCAAAATTAAGCAGTTCATCAGAGAAACCGTTATCTAGATGCAAAGCGTGTAGGTTCACACTTTCATAAAGCCGCTTGGCCTCTGGCCCCGGTGGTGGCGTCTTATATTGATACACCATCATCTCAAAACGCTTCCAGCGGTTGGTTGTAGCTTGATTGGAAGCCTCATCCTGGCTGTAGGCTATATTTGCGGATATTATTAAAGCGACACCTGCCAGCAGAACTGACAGCACCGAAGTAACAGCTTTGGCACTACCAAGATTTAATATCTTCATAAAGAAATCCTTATTCATTTCCTAAGCTGGGCCTATAAAAGACCCGGCAGGAAGGCCGTTGGCCAAGCGTCCTACCGGACGCCACGATAGAGTCATGGTTAGAGCCGTCCAGAGGACGGTTGGCTTTAGCCTTCCCGCCGGGTCTTTTATAGGCCCGGCTCCTGCTTGCTTTAATTCTCACAACCGACCTTGCTCCCTACAGTACTGTTTGAGGTTTTCACAATAGGGACAGTTGCAGCCTGGTTCCAGCAGCACTTCCGGTGTGGCACGCGCTACTGCTGCCTGAGCTTCGATGGCATCATGGCACAACATAGTGTGAATGACACTCTCTCCCAAGGGTACATCACAGATCAGACTATTGGCATACAGTTGCTCATAGGCCGGGTCGAAATTAACATGCCAGGGACAATTCGGCACCACAACCTCGCGCCTTGCCTCGTCTTCGATGATGGGACAAACCAGTTCCACGCCCGGCACTCCGGCCAGGTATTCACCAACATGCATGGAAGTATTGGCTTTCTTGCGAGCGAACATCAAAATCTTACCGCCTGCCTCGGCTAATCTGGCAATTGGGCTGCCTGCGCCCAGCGGCGGCTGAGTGTGATCGTGGCCCTGCAACAAAGGCGCAGCAAGTTTACCGAACGCTGCAAAAGAATGGGTCGGATGCAGGCTACGCTGCACCCCCGCACGCCGCCAGAAGTGATCAGTCACTGCTCCCACACGGGAGGCAGTCTGAGTCGGCTCATAAGCAGGGTGCCCCAACCACGAAAAGGTAAAGGTGGGCAACATCAGCGTCCCGTCAGGTCCAAGTATATTGAGCAGCGTATCTATCAAACCAGCCGCCCCACCCTCAATGTAACCGAAGCCGCTTAAGGAGAAATGCCCCAACACCACATCGCCGCTCTTTAACCCAGCCTGCTCTAAGGCACTCCTGACTTCGCTCTGCGTTAGATAAGGACGTAAACGCACCAGTCTACGCTGTGCCAAAAATTCAAATACTCTTTCGAGATGCGGCACATCCATGGAGTGTTGACAATGCCGTTGGAGTAAGACGGCAATCTCCGCTGCCGTGCGTTTGCCATTGGCGAGCATGAGGGAATTTTGTAACCACAGTGATGCACCCCAACTCGAATCAATACCTAACTCATGCGTCACATAGGCACGCTCTGCATGGCTTAAATCTTCAAAGGCTAAAAACCCGCGAAATAATTTGACCGGAACACAGCGACTTACTGGCAGCGACTCCGCTTCCTCCCTTGCATTCACCTGCCAGAAGGCAGCAGCGCGTTCACGTATGCGTGCTTCTGCCTCAATACGAGCGTCCTGGATTTGTTGCTGTGCAGTGGCGGCTCGTTCAGCATAAAACTCACGCGGCAGCAACCGCAGGTCACCAATTAAGAAATCAACACCGGCGGTCACAGCTTCGGGGGTCGGCAAAATTTCGCTCTGAGGCACCAACCACCGCACCGAATCCAATCGTCTATTATAGATGTCATTCAAAGCAACTACCTCGCGCCGTAGCGCACGCAGTTGCTCCGCATCCTTGATGGGACGTAATGAACGAGCAGCGGTTTGTCTCAAACTTTGCACCGCATGATCGGAGACCAGTTCACTCAGCCACAAGGCTTCGGATAGACCGGCGTTGACCACAAAACCGGCATAGGTGGCCGTGACACGAGCCATGTCGCGCAACATGCGGCCACAGATACGGTCGGGGGTATCAAGCGGCAAGTGATGGGTCGCGCTATAGTGGTAAATGCAGGGTGTCGGTGCGCCAATGAGTGGTTCACTGAAAACATTATCAATAACATCGGCAGCCACGCGCTTCCAGCGAAAGAGAGGAGTCTCCCCGGCCACGCGCTCTAATAACTCCGCCAGCAACTCTTCGCCAAAAGACGGCAAAGCGGCAAAGCTGTCAGTCAAGGTACACGTTGAGGTAACCTCGTTCTGGTCGGTGCCGACCGTATCAATGTTCAGGCCAAGGCGAATGTGCTTAGTTTCTTCAGGGTTTTGCACGAGGGCATTAAAGCCGCGTACTTCCATCGGAAAGAGCAAGCGGATGCCACGCTGCAACGGCGGCATTTCACCCGCCTCAACCATAGCGCCGATAGCGCGCAACGCCTCCAAACCCACTGCTACCTGAGAACAGTTATCATCCGCGCCGAACTCATCATAGTGACCAGTAATGACAATCTCTTCGGGCAAAAGTCCGGGTAAGCGGCCACTCACTACCGGAAGCATACCATCATAATGACGCGTTTTGACCAGGGCGTGCAGGCGCACTGTCTCTCCGGTTTGCACTCTGGCGCGCAGTTGTTGGCCCTGATGGGGTGAGATCGAAAAGCCAAAGCCTTTAGTGGGGTCATCCCACGGCGGGATGGTGTAATTGTGCCACTCGTTGGTATCGTTGAGATAGTCCCCTTCTTTGAAGAACCGTCGCCCAACGCGACCATCACAGATAATGCCAAATGCCCCCGCTCGCATCACGGCCTGGTTGAACTCGACACCAGAACAGGATGTCAACACCAGCTTGCCCGTAACCTGATGTGAGTTGCATTCGTTGAGGCTATCGGCAACCACAACTTCGGCAGTGATGCCTTCATCGGCGGTTGGCCTGCTATAGAGCATCAGGCTTGTTGGATTAGCCCCATAATCAGCCAACAGATGCGGCGTGCCATCACCTGTCACATCACAGAGACGGGCACTCTCGACATCATAGGCCTTTGGCATCACCCAGCCGCCGTAGGCGGTCTTACCATCGGCGGGAGCCTCTATCAGTCGCACATCCGACAGGCCAGCTTGCTCCATCTTCGAGGCGATGAGTCGGGCCAAGGAGTTTATCTTATCGAAGGATGACCAGCGGGATAGCGCGAAGAACTCAGCGATGTCGGCTTGCATCCGTTCCACCGATAGATACGCCGCTACCCCCTGCCACAGTGATTCATACATAGCGGGAATTAAGAGGACGTGCTTACCTGGATTTAACCCCACAAAAAATCATCTGCGGCGAGTTTGGCCCTAAGGGGCGACTGCGATAATCGCCATAAAACGTCTCGACTTCAAAGCCAGTCTGCATAAACAATAACTGCATCTCACGAGGGTAATAGACGTGGCTCTGGAAGTCGCTGATGGAACGCTCTGGTGGCGCGTCTGCGACAAACTTATCATAGAGGAAGCGAATACTCGCGCGCTGTTCATGCGCCAGATAGCGAGTCGTTTTATAGCGGATGAGACGGGTCTGCGTCGCTTCATCGAAGGTATCGAGATCAACCTCGACTAACTCACGCGCCGGAGAGCGGAACGAGTCGGCATAAGCTCCTTGATCGGGCATGGTGACATCTACCACAAAACGTCCGCCCGGCAGCAGGTTCTCATAGGCGCAGCGCCAGGCTGCGAGTTGGTCTTCGAGCGTCAGCAGATGGCAGACCGAAGAGCAGGGCGTGACGATGACATCAAAAGGCTGCTCAGCCTTCCAGGTGCGCATGTCGCCTTCCGCCAGACTCAGCCGCTCCTGCGCCGCAGACGAGGCTTCCTCCTGTCTTTTACGCGCCGCTTCCAGCATCTCTGGCACCAGTTCCAACCCCACCACATCAAAGCCTTCCCTGGCTCCGGCTTCGGCCAGCGGCACGGTCACCCGCCCATTGCCACAGGCCAGTTCCAGCACGCGCTGTGGCTTCAGTCGGCCCAGCAATGAGACGAAAAATTCAATATCATCCGTATCGCCCACATGCTCTAAATCATAGTCGCTGGGGCGTTGGTAAATAGCTTCAGGAGTTTCCGGCATGGAGTCAGTTTCCTTCTCTCTGGAATGAGCATCTTGATACCCATTCGATTGTTGACTAATAAGGCATTCTATGAGAAATGGAAAGCCCTCTGCAATATGCGAAAGGCTCCCGGCAAGATAAAGTTTCTGAATTACAGCACCCATCTGTCCTAAATAGAGGAATAGATAATATACTTCTCACACGCACTAAACTGTCAAAGGACTTTATGAGCTTTCTGGATATGGCCTTAAATGCTGGGCACGCACAAATCATTACTGAAGGCAAAACGGAAAAGATTCACTACCTAGCGGTCAACCATAAGGAAAACTGGGCCGACCCAGAAGAAAAGGTGCGAGCCGAATATTGGGCTGAATTGATTCATCGCTATGAATATGACCCGCGATGTATCGCCGTTGAATTTCTGGTGCCCGACCGCCAGCCCTTTGACCGTGCGGACTTAGTTGTCTTTCATGATGTTGAACGAAAAAAGCCTTTTGCTGTCTTAGAATGTAAAAGAGATGGCATTTCGGACAAGGAATTTCAACAGGCCATCGAGCAAGCTTTTGGCAATGCCACCTGGAGCAAGTTACGTTGTGATTATATGGGAGTGGTGGCGGGTAACACGCGCCACTTTCTGGATGTGACAGACAAATATCCCGCGCTTGAACGAACGGATAACATTATCGCCGACCTGCCCGTGCGTTATGGCAAACCGCAGGAGTGGCGCTATTTCAAAGGTGGCCAGTTGGATATTCACCCGGTAGCGGATTACGAACTCAGTGCCGCCTTGAAGAAGTGCCATCAAACGATCTGGGGCGGTGGCGAGTTTACGCCGCCCGCTGCCTTTGGCGAAATGTGCAAAGTCATCTTTGTCAAAATTGCCGATGAAAAGTTGCCGCGCAAGAAAGGCGACCCCTATGCCATGCAAATCAAAACGCATGAATCGGTAGATAAGCTCGCCCGCCGCGTCCATGACCTGTACGATGTCCACCGCGATAAAGACCCCGAAGTTTTTAATGACCCGATTCGCATCCGCGACCGCAAACTGCAAACGGTGGTTTCGCACTTGCAATCGCTCAATATCAATGACACGCGAGTGGACGTAAAGGGGTTGGCTTTTGAGACGTTTCAACGTGACTTTTTCACGGGTGATGCAGGACAATATTTTACGCCGCGCACGATTGTGCAATTCGCAGTTACGCTCCTCGACCCGCAAGCCGAACAGCGCGTCTTGGACCCGGCCTGTGGTTCGGGCGGCTTTCTGGTGCATACGCTCGATCATGTGCGCCAACAGGCAGGCCAGTTTTACGACCCGGACGATATTAAGGAGCGCGACCACTGGCGTGCCCACTGGCGTGCCCACTGGCACGACTTTGCGGAGAAGCGTCTCTTTGGCATTGAGATTAGTGGCGACATTTCGCGGGTCGCCAAGATGAACATGATTGTGGATGACGATGGGCATACCAATGTGGTGCGCCATGACGCTCTAGAATTAATTGAGCGCATCGCCAACGATAGCAAAAATCCTGGCTTTAAAGCCAACAGTTTTGACCTGATTCTGACCAACCCACCGTTTGGCGGGCAAATCAAGCAGGCCGAAAGCGACTATCTGGAACACTATGAGTTGGGTAATAGCGTGGATAGCAAAGGCCGCAAAAAAGTCCGCAACGCGCAAAAGACCGAGATTCTGTTTCTCGAACGCATCTGGCAATTCTTGAAGCCTGGCACCGGACGCGCGGCGGTGGTAATGCCCGATGGCGTGCTGACCAATTCCAGTCTGCAATATGTGCGCGACTTTCTGCTCGACAGGTTCGAGTTGCAAGCGGTGATTTCCCTGCCGCAGACTGCTTTTGCCCATTTTGGCGCGGGCGTCAAAAGCAGCCTGATCGTGGTGCGCAAACGCAAGGATAACGAAAAGCCCGGCGACGACGAAGCGATTTTTATGGCCGCGCCGGAGAAAATCGGCTATGACGCAACCGGGCGACCCTGTGAGAACCAACTCCCCGAAGTCTTGGAACAGTTCCGCGCTTTCCAGAAGAATCCTCAACCTTTTTTCGTCTAAACCCCGTCGCACCCGGCGAACTTTCTTACTTCGCCGTGCGACGGGGGGATATTGAAAAGAGGCTCGACCACTACTACCACAAGCCTGAATTTGAAATTGAGGCTAACCGCATTGCGGCGAGTCCCTATCCGAAAAAAGAACTGGGAGAACTGTGTTTTCAAATAACAGACGGGACTCACTTCACCCCAGCCTACGTCGACGCAGGTATTCCCTTTATTAGCGTAAAGGATGTGCGCGAATTTGAAATCTCATTTGAAGAAACCAAATTTGTCTCTGAAGAAGAACATAAAACACTCACTTTGCGCTGCAACCCCCAACCTGGCGATATTTTGCTCACAAAGGTCGGGACAATAGGCTTGGCTGCGGTGATTCCACCCACCGCCCCCACATTCGATCTCTTTGTAAGCGTTTGTCTACTTAAAATTGATACCAGCCAGGCTTTGCCCGAATTCCTATGTGCTGTCTTTAATACCCACATCGCTCGCACCCAATTCACCCGGCACCTAAAAGGTATTGGCGTTCCCGATTTGCATCTGGAGAACATTAGAGAATGCCAAATCTCCCTTCCTCCACTCGACACACAGCGCGAACTGGTGGCACAACTCGACGCGGCGCGGGCACAACGCGCTAAGCGATTAGCTGATGCTGACGCGCTACTAACGGGACTGGATGATTTTCTATTAGATGAACTAAAACTCACAGTCCCACAAACTCCTGCGCGCCTAACTTATGCAGTGAAGGCAAAGAATGCTGTAACGCGCTTTGATCCTTCTTATCACTCACCTCATTTCAAATCTTTGAGAGCCGTGATAGACGCTTGTGGTCATCCAGTTCTCACTGTTTCTCAGATAGTAATCGCCATGAGAACAGGATTTGCGGCAGGGCGCGAAGCCCAAGCAGACAACGGTGAACAAGGTGTGCTACAGGCCCGCCCCATGAATATTACGCCCAATGGCGAATTTTCACTCCAAAAAAGCAAATACGTACCGGCAGGGAGCTTTTCAGAGTCTGAAGTCTTGCAAAAGAATGAATTGCTGTTCAACAACACTAACTCAACAATGTGGGTAGGGAAGTCGGCTGTTTTTGATAGTGAAGTGCAATGTGTTTGCTCCAATCATATAACGAGAATTCAAGTAAGAAGCGAATTAGTGAATTCCTTTTATTTAGCCGCTCTATTCAACACTCTCCGCGCTCAAGGGTTGTTTGGCCTTTTGGCTACGAATTTCAACAATCAGGCAGGTGTTAACATTGAAACTTTAGGGCAGTTGCGAGTTCCTGTGCCGTCACTTGAAACGCAGAAACGCATTGCCAAAGAAGTGCAAAGCCGCCGCGAACGCGCCCGCATTTTGCGCGCCGAGGCCGAGCGCGATTGGGACGCCGCCAAAGCCAAGTTTGAAGCGGCGTTGTTGGGACAATGACAAAGTTGTTACTGGTGTTCGCAGTTGAGGAATCTTGCAGTAATTCGTGGCCCCTGGAAATGTTAAAATTATCATTGGAGGTCAGACGATGGCTCAAACCTACGAGGCGATTTATGAAAATGGGATTTTTCGCCCGGTGCAAGACTTGCCAGCCACCCTTGCCGAAGGCCAGCACGTTCGTGTCGTGGTTGATACGGAGCAGACGCCGGATATTCTGCAACTGGCCGCCCAGGTTTACAGCGGCTTATCACCAGATCAAGTGCGCGAAGTCGAAGCCATTGCGCTGGAACGCCGCGACTTCTTCACTCATCAGGATTCCTGATGCCACCCAAAGCCCTCCTCGATACAGACATTTTGTCAGCCCTCATGCGTCAACAGCCCGCAGCGGTGGCAGAGGCCAAGCCTTACCTGGCGGCTCATGTCCAACTCACCTTTTCCCTCATCACTCGCTATGAAATCTTACGTGGCCTCAAGGCCAAGGGAGCAACGACTCAATTGGCGGCTTTCGAGCGTTTCTGCCAGGCTAATGAAGTTCTGCCCCTGACGGAGAACATCATTATGCGAGCCGCCGACATATACGCTGATTTATATAAACGTGGGCAGTTAATTGGAGATGCAGACATTCTCATTGCCGCCACAGCGCAAGAGGAAAGCTTGATCTTAATCACGAATAATGAAAATCATCTGGGACGTGTTGCAGGGTTGACGGTAGAAAACTGGCTCAAGCCATAACACCAGCAATTGAGATAACCTATAATATGCACCTATTCTGTAAGAACAGTAAACGCTTCCCAGTAGTAGACGCAAAAGGGGCTACGTCATGGCATCAGACCGTGTAGCATCTGAAACTCAGGCAGCAGGCAGCGCAGGGACACCTTCAATCAATTTATCCTCTAATTCCTCCCCTACCGCAGCATCGTCGGTTGCGCCAACGGCACCGACCAATGAACCGGCTCAGGCTATGCTGGACAGTTTCTTTAGTCTGTCCCTCGATATGCTGTGCATCGCGGGCTTCGACGGCTACTTCAAGCGTTTGAATCCGGCCTTTGAGCGAACCCTGGGCTACAGTCAAGCCGAACTAATGGCACAGCCCTTTCTTGAATGGGTGCATCCTGATGACCGCGCCGCCACCTTAGCCGAAACCCAACGCTTGAGTGCGGGGAATAGCACAGTCTCTTTCGAGAATCGGTATCGCTGCAAAGATGGTTCCTATCGCTGGCTGCTCTGGAATGCCTCGGCCCACAGTGAACAGCAACTCATCTATGCCGCAGCCCACGATGTAACCCGCCGCAAGCAGCAAGAAGAGGCGACACACCGCGTTGAAGAGTTTGTCACGTCCATTGTCGAGAACATTCCGCACATGATTTTTGTGAAGGATGCCCACGAGTTGCGTTTTGTGCGCATCAACAAGGCTGAAGAAGAGATGATGGGACGGCCCCAGTCGGAAATCATCGGCAAGAACGACTACGACCTTTTTCCGGCAGACGAAGCCAAATTTTTTACGACGAAAGATCGCGGTGTCTTAGCGGGCCGTGAGGTGGTGGATATTCCTGAAGAGACTGTCCACACCGGCCAGGGTGTCCGCATTTTTCACACCAAGAAGATACCGATTTTCAATGCTGCCGGAAAACCGGAATACCTGCTGGGGATTTCGGAAGACATCACTGAGCAAAAACAGGCCGAGGCGAAGATGAAGGCAGCGCAGGACGAAATTATCCGCAGTCGGGAAGAGCTACGCCTCCGCAACGCCCTTATGCAGACCGATCTGGATTTAGCCCGCGCCATGCAGGAAGCCTTTATTCTCAAGCAATATCCCTGCTTCCCACAGAACGCCACGCTCGATACCAGTGCGCTCTGCTTTCAGCACCGCTATATTCCGGCAGCGGCACTCGGCGGCGATTTTTTCGATGTTCTGGCCTTATCTGATACCTGCGCCGGAGTGTTCATCTGCGATGTGATGGGACACGGAGTGCGCTCGGCCCTGGTAACAGCGATGATGCGGGCCTTAGTGGGAGAAAAGAATTCCGCCGCTGCTCACCCTGGCGAGTTCCTGATGGCGATTAACCAGCACTTGCATGGCATCTTAGAGCAAGCAGGCACGCCGATGTTCGCTTCCGCCTTCTACCTGGTCGCTGATACCGCTACTGGAAAGATGCGTTATGCCAACGCAGGCCATCCCAGCCCGGCCCGTGTGAGACGCAGTGCAGGCACTGTAGATTGGCTACTGACCCCGGATACTCCTTCTGGCCCGGCTTTAGGCGTATTCCAGGATGCGGTTTATGAAACCGTGCATTGCGACCTAAGCACCGATGATCTCTTTGTCTTGTTCACCGATGGTGTGTTCGAGGTGCAAGGCGCTGGGGAAGAGTATGGCCAGGAGCGATTAATAGCTTCTTTACGCCGCCACGCCAACCTGCCCCCCGCCGCTCTATTCGACCGGTTGCTTAAAGAAATTCAGGAGTTCTCCGCCTGCGGCGAATTCGAGGATGATGTTTGCCTAGTTGGTATGCGGGTGGCCCACATGGGTTGCTGATTTGGCGTGCCTAAAGCATAAGAAAATTCACAACAAAAGAGCTTGTCATGCTGAGCGTAGCGCAACGGAGTCGAAGCATCTCGTGCTCATTCGTCCCACTCACCCAAAGGCACGAGATGTTTCGCTCCGCTCAACATGACACTGACCGCAGGAATACTTCTCTTAACAGAGATTGTACAAAGCTGTAATAGTGCCTGCCGTGGGCCAGACACTCTTGTCTGGCTGAGCCAAGGATAACAGCAGGAGAGCAGACAGGCACTCCTGCCTGTCCCACAACACAAGGCTCCAACATTATCTTAACTTCTCTAAGGGCCAGCTATTGCGCCACAGGTTGCGAGCGGAGAGTAAGCAGTTCCAATGGCGATACTTCAACCGTCACTTCGCCATTGTGCATGATGACGGTGCCAACATTTGCATTCTGTGCCGTGGCACTGCTGCGATGACGTTGCCACATCATCCTGTCTAGCTTGGCTAATTCCTCAATCCGCACCGTGACTTTGAAGGTATGGGCCGCATAGCCACCCTGGTCAATTTCCCATTTGCCAGTTTTAGTGGCATCGCTGAATTGAGGTGCGGTGAAGTTGCTCAGTCCGATACCCCAGCTACCATCCGGGTTACGCGCAGCCGCTACCGTCAGGCGTGGCTTCTTGCCGTAGGTATAGATCATGTCGCCTTCAAGCGAACTTTGACTCTGACGAAACACGGCCCCTACATCAAAGGTATTGCTCAATTGCTGATAGTAAAAGTATTTTTGGAAGAGTGTTGGGTGCAGTGGATTAGGCGTGAAGGACATAATCCGAGTGGCATTGTCCTTGGGGTCGGGCACTTCAAAACCCAGAAAATGAATCCAGTGCGTCACACGATGGTTCATGTCATTGAGGAAACGTGAGGCGAGGGAAGTCGCTCGCACCGCATCGCCGGGTTCTTCCGGGCCATTGTCGCTGGCCTCGGTCATCCAGTAGGCTTTGCTGGTGCCCGCCACGCGCTGGGCAATTTCATTGGTCGCGGCCATATTGTAAGAGTGCGAAGCCACGCCGCTTAATACCTGCCATGCCGCATTATCGGCTTTAAGCTTATCCACGCTGTCATACAGCACAGCATCGGCGCTGGCATGTTCCGGCGCGATGATTTTGACAGTGTTCAGGCCGCGTGCATCCAAAGCCGTGCGCAGATATTTCACGACTTCCACGATTTGCTGCGGGGTGAACCGCTCGTTATCATTAGGTTCATTTTGCACGCCCGTTACATCCAGCAGCACACCGGTTTCGTCTTTCAATCGCTGGATAAAATCAGCGAGCAAATCGGCATAGTTAGCCACTTCCGATTCTTTCAGTTGCAATCCGCCATCGGCCCGCTTCTCTTTCATGTATGGAGGCAAGCCATCAGGAGCTAATAACAGCGTTGTCGCGCCCTGCTGTTTAGCATCAGCGATGATGCGGGAATCAACATAGTTCTTTCTAAATTGCTGGAGATTATGTCCACCACGCTCTGGCGCGTATTGATCCGTGTTGAACCACAGGCGGAGGATTTTGAATTTGAGGTCGTGCCAGAGCAAACGTGAGAGAGCCATGCGCTCGACAGGTTGCAGCTTTTGATACTCGCCGCCCCAGTTACCCAGGCTCGTGCCGAAACCTTGAAAAGTCTGGCGTGCGCCAGGAACCACGGTAATAGTAACGGCTTCAGGAACTGTAGGGTTGGCTTTAGCCGCAGTCTCGCCTTGCTGCGCGTAGCTGTTTGAGGTTAGAGAAAAGCTTAGCAGAGCTATTAAAGAGGCTCTTTTTACTGCGGTGACATACATCTTAAAATTCTCCTGCACTACGGTTAGTTATGGGGATAGGTGCAATATAGCACCACCCGCCGCTAAAGCAGCGGGCTGAGAGCAAAAAGCCCGGTGAACCGGGCTGCGAATGCGCCATTAGCCCCGTTCAGGGGGCTTGCCCGTTCAGCCCGCTGCTTTAGCGGCGGGTCTAAGTCAATCTACACTCTTTATATCCATAAAAAGTATTCTACATTTTAGGATCAGAGGAGACAGGCATTGATGCAGCCTGTTCAAATGCACATGAGGTTAAAGGTGTTGTTACCAATGCATCAAACAAAAAGAAAGAGGAGAAGGAATGTACATTCCTTCTCCTCTCCAGTTAGCTTAGGGTTTAATTTACGGCCCGTATTCTAACACGACAAACGAACCGGGGACGTATTGGCGACGCCCACGCTGCTGCGTTGCACCAGGAGCCGGGGGCACCGTGTCCGCTGCGACGGTAAAGATGTGATGCGTGGTGCTATCCAGAGCCATCGTGCGGGCGCTCTTCTGCGTGGTTAAGGTGCTAACTACGTTATATTGATCGGGGGTGACTTCCTGCAATATGGTAACCGTGCCATCCTGCCCATTGGGGCTAAAGACTAAATTGTTGGCGGCGTCGAAGGCACAGGCATCCGGCCCGTTGCCAATGGTGGGAGAAGCCACCAACTTGCCGTTATCGGCATTCAACACTGTCAGTTTCTGGTTACTGCAAACCGAGAAAACACGACGATTCTTAATGTCCATCGCTATACCCGATGGCCCATCCCCCGGCGCAATCGGCCAGGTATTATCTACCTTGAGGTTCTTCGTATCAATAGATACCACGGCACTTTTGTCTTCGAGGTTGTTGTAGATGTGACCCGCGCCATCGGAGACAGCAAATTCCGGGCGACCGCCGAGTGGTACTGTACCAACCACTTTGCCCGTTGTGGCATCAATGGCGGTGCTGCTCTGGCCGCGCCCGTTAAAGGTAAAGACGCGCTCGGTGGCCGGGTCAAAGATAATGGCATCCGGCCCCTGCCCGACCTCGACATCGCTAATCTTTTTGAGGGTGTTAAGATCGAAAATCGTGACGCTATTATTGCGGCCATTGCTGGTGAAGCCGCGCCCGGCTTTATCGTCTACAGCCACGCCATGCACCCCCGGCGTGTCGGGAATATCCCCGGCCACTTCGCCAGTATCTATATTCAGCACAGTGACATGCGTTGAGCGGGCGATATACAGCCGTCGTGCCGCGCTATCCACTGTGAGGTAGTCCCAGCCTTCTACGCCAGGCAGCGACACCTTTTTGATGAGATGATAGTTCGGGGCCTGCGCATGGCATACATACTGGGGCAGCAGCACTGGCAGGGCGGTAAGCAGAAGTTTTACGGCGGTTGCGGGTCGAGTTAAATGTTTCATAGGGGAATGTTCTCCTCGCGCTGAAAGGTTCATTGCATACGAATAGTCAGTGCAAGTTACATTATAAGGCGAAGATTCAGAATTTACCTTAAAATTGTCTTAGAATGCATTAAGCATTGGTATAAGGTAGGCATCTAAAGACCCAACGACCTGGTTAAGAGAAGCCGCTACGCCGTGGTACACTAACAGCAGTCATTCTGGTTAATCCTCACATTAAGACGACGGGAGTTAAGCAACGATGAACAACTGGAGCAGTCGTAAATGGCACGCCGTCTTATGGATGTTGCTACTGACAGGTACAGGGCATATGCTGGCCCAGGCCGTTTCATCCTATCTTGGCACCTGGGGTGGGCGTTGGCATGACGTGGCTTCCGGGCAGCATGGCACCTTGCGCTTTACGGTGCAGCCCAACGGCGCGTTTACTGGCACTCTGCATAATGATGTCAATTCACTCAGCGGCTCCTGGACGGGCAGCCTCAGCGACCGGGGGTTAATTCAGGCCGACTACGCTTACACTTCTGGCAATTCAGGCGGTGCAGGCTCGACCAAGTTCCGCGCCGAAGGCACCTTGCACCGTGTAGCTCCCGGTCATTTGACAGGGCGACTGGCTTTCATGCAAGGCCGCTACCAGTTTGATGCAGGCGACTTCGATTTACTAAAGGTTGGCACAGCAGCTAAATCTTCTCCCACACCACTGGCTTCAACTTCGCGCTCCTCGCGGAGAGCAAAGCGACGCGGAGCCAAGCAGCGTGCGTTGCCATCCTATCCAGCACCACGTTCGGTTCCTCTGCCAACTCCCACCCCACCAGACATCACCATTACCCATGATCCCAGCGACCCTGCCGCGCCACGCTGACCTCAATAATAGACACTAACGTTGCAATGGAATGGACGCGATACGAAATAGACAATGATAAGTGACCTGACACCACAAGAGGAACAACCCAGCGTCCCTGGCTGGTATCTGCTGCGCCGCGAAGGACAGGCCAAATGGACACTGGTCTGGTCTACCTCGCCGTATCAGAAGCGTTTGGGCTATGACATACGTGGCCCCTACCCCAACCACCAGACAGCTAAAGCTGCCGCCTATGAAGATGGGGGTGGCTTAGTGGGCGATACGGAGTATGGCTCCGGCACTTCTCCGCGCAGCCCTTTAAGCGGTTGATAGATTATTCATCAAGCAGCAATCAGGCACGCTGCAACTCTTTCCACAAGCCACGATAGCACTTGAGAAATGTCACGCCGGAATCGGGGGCGATTGGTGTGGCGACTTCACACAAAGTGAAGCGGTCGTAGCCAGTGGCGTTAAACAGGCTGAATAACTCTCGGTAAGGATAATTGCCCCAGAGGTCGTTGATATGGCAGGAGCGGATATGCGGGCGCAATAGCTCAAAGGCGGCGCGGACGCTGCCGTTTTCAACATCCGTATTGTTTGAGTTCCAGCACGCGCCAACATTGGGATGACCACACAGTTCCATAATGCGCTGGATGTGCGCTGGTTTCTGCGTTTCCGGGCCATGCACTTCGAGCCAGATTTCCACGTTGTGCTCTTGCCCAAACTGTCCGCAAGTGCGCAGGGCCGTGGCGATTTGTTCCAAGGTTTTGTCTACGGGTATATCCTTGCGCAATCCATTAGGACGCACCTTCACGCCACGCGCGCCCACATCCTGGGCCAATTGCACAAAGGACTTGCACTCATCTATGTTCTTTTGCACCACGGCTGTATCGGGCGAGTGAAATTCACAGGTCGAACCCAAACCCCAGAGCGTAACTCCCGCATCAGCAAACTGCTTTTTAACTTCCTGGCGGCGTTGGGCCGATAAGCTCGGTTCAATGCCATGCGCGTGCTGCGTGCGGGCTTCAAAACCCTCAATGCCTGCGGCAGAACAGTTTTTGAGGATAGTGGGCAAGTCCCAGTTCTGCGCCACGTTATAGCTGATGAGTCCCAGTTTCATAGCGGATTTCTTCTCCGGTTCGATTCTCTTATTAGGGGTGTTTTGGGTGCGGCCAACTTCAGGGAGTGCCGCCGCTAACGCCAGGGCTGCGCCGGATGCAATAACTTCACGTCGTTTCAATTTACGTGTCATATTTTCCCGTCCGGTAATATATAATATCAGACTTAAACCTGCTGCTTGAGCGGCGGGTAGTATTTACTCTGGCAATGGCTTACCCCTGGTTTCGGGGGCTAAGGCCAAACCAATGAACCCGGCGATATAAATAAAAGAGACAATGGCGGCAGCCGTGCGCATCCCTGCCGCCGGATCGCTGGGCACATCGAAATTCTTGGCCAACTGGCCCAGCGCGAGGGGTGCCGCGGCCGCGAGAATACGCGCGCAATTATAGCAAAAGCCAGTGCCAGTGGAACGCAACCGGGTCGGGAATAACTCTGGAAAATAGATGCTATACGCCGCAAAAGGCGCGAGGGTGCAAAAGCCCAGCACTGGTGCCCACAGCAAAGCACTTTGCTGATCGGTCACGAAATGGAAGAAACCCTGAATCGAGCCAAAAGCCAGCACAAAGACGAATGCCAGAGCCGGGCGGCGACCTATGCGCTCGCTCAAGATGGTGTAGAAGAACATGCCGAACAAAGCTCCCACTTGCTGCACGAGGAAAACATAGCTTTTAGCACGGGCTATCTCCGGGTCGGTCAGGTGCTGCGCTTTTAAAACACTGGCCATAAAATCCGGCGACCAAAAACCCACACCCCACAATCCTCCCACACCCGCCATAGCTAACAGGGTGCCAGCAATAGTGTTGCGGCGCAGTACAGGATCGCGGAATAAACCGGCGATGGTGCCCATTTCGATGTCGCTGGCTTTGGCTTTGGCCTTGGCATCCACCCATTTCTGCGGCTCCTCAATGCGCCGCATAATGAAATAGACCAGGACAGCAGGCAATGCTCCTACAGCAAAGGCCCAGCGCCAGCTATTGGCCACATTACTCAGGCCCAGCGTCACCAAGGCCGCCATGATATTGCCGACCGCGGACAGTGCCTGCAACGAGCCTAGAGCCATCGCGCGGGAGCGACTGGGAAACACTTCAGCCACGAGAGATGCACCTGCCGCGAACTCACCACCCACCCCCAGGGCTGTCATAAAGCGGCAGAATCCGTAGGTCAGGGGCGTATGCGTCAGGCCAGTCAAACCAGTAAAAGCGGCATAGGTGATGATAGTTAGCGCCATCGTTTTGGTCCGCCCCAACTTATCGCCGATCATGCCGAATAGGAAACCGCCAGCCGCCCAACCCAGCAAGAAGATCGCCGTGACTTGGCCGCCCAACGCCTTGGCCGCTGCCTCCACCTCGCTGGCGGGTAAGGAACTATGCAGAATGTCTTTAAGCGATGGCAGACGCACCAGGTTGAAGATGTTCTGATCCATTGTGTCGAACATCCAACCCAGTGCCGCGACCACCAACACCATCCAGGCATAAGAGCTAATGCCCTGATACCAACGCAAGTGGCTGCCCTCTTCCCCGTCAACGACAGATGCCGCATTCATACCATCGGCCATTCAGTTTTCCCCTTTAGTAGTTTGTTGGTTATGGAGACCCGTCCCTGAAGGAGCGGGCGGAAAGTATAAGACCCGTGAACGGGCCTCCTCCGTCTCCTGATTGGCACGCATTGTTCTCCCGATAGGCGGCTCCAGCCCGGTTCACCGGGCTTTATAACTCAGCCCGCTCCTTCAGGGGCGGGTCGCCACAACATGATTTCTTGCCTTATTTCCCACTTTTAAAACTCACCATTGGTGGTGCAGCAAAATCATTCCAGACTTCAGCAACGTGCGCTTCTTGTGTCGTGCCTTTGTGGAAGAGTAAGCGATAATGGAAGGTAAGCGTCTGGCCTTCTGGCAGAGTATAGTTGCCCGCGCCAGGAGCATTCTTCTTATCAAAATCATGCAAGCCAAACGGATTCGCTGCGAATAAGCCATAATCCCGCACATGCCAGGGCGTGGGATGGCGCAGGTTCTTCGGGTCATCAAAAATCGCTACGCCCACTGTCTGGCCCTCGACCGAGCCGTAATAGTCGCACCAGTTTGCAGGCTTGCCCCAGGCCGCCGCATCCTGAATACCTTCAGAGTTAAGGATATGGCCTTCGGCGGTCTTGCCCTTTTCCACCGCGACGCGCATGGAGTCGGCGACCCTTAAACCTAAGACACCATCTTTATTGTCACCCCATGCCAGCGGCCCTCCGACGGCCTTGACGGTTACGGTAAAATCCAGCAAATAACCATCGGTGACATTATAAACACGCACCTCACGCGCATCTTCAGCGATCTTCTTACCGTCGGGCGTAATCCAATCGGTTTTCGTCCGCATTAAGCCATAAACCGGGCCGCTTTGAATGGTTTCATAGCCGGTGTGAACTGTTTTGCCTGTACCTTTAGCTTCTGTCCAGAAGTCCACGCCATTGACGCTGCTATGGGTAAACCACAGGCCGCGATGGTGGGGGTGGTCGTGTGTTTCGTCGCCAACTTTCTCCACTGGCCAATGGCGCACCATCTGTGAGCCAGTAGGGGCATTGACGGGGTAAAAATAGGGTTTATTAGGCCCGGTGGTCGTGTCGTAGCGCGTGAACAATTTGCCGTTGATAAAGAAGTCCACATTCTCACCATTGCGCTTGAGTTCTACCCCGGTGCCCGGTTTAGGCTTTGTTATCGGTAAAAGGTAATAGGTGCGGGTCTCACCCTTTTTAAGATCATGCACCATCCAGGTGAGACGGGATTTAGCCGGATCATTGGCCGGTTCACTCTGGCAGGGCGTGACCTCGCCTGGCGTAGTAGTGGTTTGCAAAGGGGAAACGTCAACCGAAACAGGCACCTCATGCAGATCATGATCGGGGGCGCTGACCGTAACGGCAATAGCTTTGGTATTGGCACAAAGGCCGCGATGAATGAGCAGGCATAAGCTCAGAGCCAGGAGCAGGTTATAACGATTAAAATAGCGGAGCGACATTATCTTCCTCTTACTTATGTGACAATTGTTATGAAGCCTGACGAAATGCTAACAGGAGTGTCATTCCGAGCGCAGCGTAGCGAAGTCGAGGAATCTTAGAGCTTGAAAGACAATAAATGGAATTACTTCTATTAAGAACAGCAAGATTTCTCGACTGCACTCCACTTCGTTCCGTTTCGCTCGAAATGACAGACTCTAAATGCATTAGCTTCTTTAAGTGGCTTCATCAACATAGAACTCTATTGTGATTACAACTTTTCAGGCACAACAAAGGGTGCGCGATATTTACGAGTCAATAAGGCGTTGGCCTCCTGGTCGTTGCCAAAGTTCCAGTTTTGCGCATTAATTTTCAAAGCACGGCCCAGGCGGTAGGTTTCCCGTTCCAATTTCACCCCATTATCAGATAAGTGCTGCTCAAAGCGGTCAAAGGTTTCCGCTGCATCCTTACTGCTGCCAAAGTGATTGGTTTTATCGCTGAGGGGCACCGGGCTGCCCAGGCGATAGGAAATATTACCTAAGTGACATAACGCACTAGAACGTGCCCCTTCTGCCACCGGCGCGTGTAGATCCGAGGTTTTGCGGCTGCGGATGGCATCCAGGTAGTTGCGGAAATGGTCACCGCTACCCCTAAATTCCTGCACCACCTTGCCATCGTTATCAAAGGCAGCGGCTTTGCCATAATCGCCAGTGAAAGCGACATAGCCATGCTCACCATAAACGATGTCGCCAATCTTGACGCCCTTAAGGGCATCGGTTTTTAGCCCGCGCACTTCAAAGATGAGTTGCGCATCGCCGTAATCAAAGAGCGTCAATTCGGTATTGGGCGTTTCGCCCTGATCCACATAACCAAAGCGTCCCCCCAAGCTCACTACGCTGTTGGGCAGTTCTGTTTTATTGAGTGCCCAGCGTGCAATATCCATCTGGTGAATGCCCTGGTTGCCTAAGTCACCCGCGCCATAGTCCCAGAACCAGTGCCAGTTATAGTGAAAGCGATTCGGATTAAACGGACGCTCTGGCGCTGGCCCCAGCCAGATATTGTAATCTACGCCAGCGGGCACCGGGCCATCGGGTTGAATGCCAATGGAGCCACGCGGCTTGTAACACAAGCCACGCGCCAGGTACACCTTGCCGATTTTCCCGGCGTGAATGTAAGCCACCGCTTCTTGCACCGCTTTATGGGATCGGCTCTGCGTTCCGGCCTGGCAAATGCGACTAAGCTTTTGCGGAGCTTCAATCATGCGTTGGGCTTCAAAGAGGTTATGGCAGACCGGCTTTTCGACATAGACATCTTTACCCGCCTGCATCGCCCAGATCGCGGCTAAGGAATGCCAGTGAATGGGGAGCGCCATCGAAACGGCGTCCACTTCTTTGTCTTCATATAACTGGCGCAGGTCTTGATAGATGCGTGGGGCCTTACCGCTCTTCTTCTCAATCACTTTGGCGGCATTGGCCGTAACGTGCTGATCAATATCGCAGATAGCCACTACCGTCGCATCTTTTTGTCCTAAGTAGCCATCAAGATGGGCCATGCCCCGGCCATGCATACCAATCTGTGCCAGTCGGATGCGGTCGTTCGGCCCTACCGTTCTCGTAGTATTAGGGGTCTTTGGCTCCTGCGCTAAAGCACTGCCGATGCCATCGGTGCCAACTAAGGCTGCTGTGGCAACCAGCAGCGAATCTTCCAGGAACCGCCGTCGCGTCACTTTGACCATGAAGCTATCTCCTTGCCTTTCCTGTTGAGTAGAGTGGGATACAGTAAGAGTAACCCACAACGCGCCTCTCGTAAAGCTAACGCGTTAAGTGGAAATGAAGTAAGCGCGGTTAACGTGGTTTTTACAGGTAGCGCATGATGCACAGAATCAGGAGTTACGCTGCACCCGCCCGTAAACGAGCGGGCTGAGGGAGAGAAGCCCGGTCAACCGGGCTACCGTATGCGCTATTAGCCCCGTTCAGGGGGCTTGAAGGTTCAGCCCGCTGCTTCAGCGGCGGGTCTAAGTCAGTCCTAAGAATAATAATTGGTTTATAATCTGGGCACGCTACAAAATCTAACCTATACTGTGGCGCATTACCTATCAGTATTGACAATAATAGCCTAAAGTGACAAAACGTTGCAGTATCAAATATTAATTGATCCTAGCTGATGAAAATGAACAGGGTTTATGCCTGTGAAAGTAAATATTATCTCCATGCGAACCCATAATACAGCCCCCATTATTGCCTTGGCTCTGGTGGCCCTACTGCTGTTAGCCAGCTTTTTTGGCGCACTGCTGCGGCCAGCAAATTTCTATGGGGCAGATCACCCTATCGGAGTCGCTTCCCTTGTCACCCAGCCGCCCAAAACCGCACGACTGGCCTCATTCGTTCCGGCAGCAGTAGCGCCAGGTAAGCGACTTCAACCAGGTTATGGCAACCTGCCCCTGAATTTCGAGATGAACCAGGGACAGGCAGCGCACCCCGTCAAGTTCATGGCGCGGGGTAATGGTTATGGCCTGTTCCTGACTCCCACGGAGGCCGTGTTAAGCCTGCACCGCAATGCCTCAGGAAAAGCCCGACGACCTTCACCCATAGCCGCATCAAGTTCTGCGATTTTACGAATGCAACTGGTGCAGGCTAACGCGCACTCCCAAGTGCAAGGCGTGGATAGATTGCCGGGCATCAGCAACTACCTAATGGGGCGCGATCCCAAACAGTGGCGCACTAACGTGGCACATTATGCTCGCGTGCGCTATGCCGACGTTTATCCTGGTGTAGACCTGGTTTATTACGGCAATCAGCGCCAACTCGAATACGATTTTGTGGTCGCTCCGGGCGCTGACCCGGCGGCTATCAAGTTGGCCTATCAAGGCACTCAAGCCGCCCACATCAATCAACAGGGCGATTTAGTCTTAGAAACCGGCAGCGGCGCAGTGGTGCATCATGCGCCAGTTGTCTATCAAAAAATCAACGGCCAACGATATAATATTCCAAGCCACTACATAATCCGCAATCCACAATCCGCAATCCGCAATGTAGAAGTTGGTTTCCAGTTAGCCACTTATGACAAAACGCAGCCAGTGATTATTGACCCGGTTTTGAGTTACTCCACCTATTTGGGCGGCAATCTCGCGGATCAGGCCAATGCCATTGCGGTGGATGGGGCTGGTAATGCCTACATTACAGGCCAGACAGACTCCAGTAACTTCCCTACAGCTAATAGCACCCAAACCTTCGGTGGTGGCACGGATGTCTTTGTCACCAAGCTGAGTAGTACCGGGGCTTTGGTTTACTCGACATTTTTGGGTGGCAGTGGTTCGGATATTGGCAGCGCCATCGCGGTAGATAGTGCGGGCAATGCCTACATCACCGGGCAGACGAAATCTTCCGATTTTCCCCTGGCAAATGCCTACCAATCGCTCTTCGGTGGGGGCACCGATGCGTTTGTCACTAAGCTTAACGCCAGCGGTTCAGCCCCGGTTTATTCGACTTATTTAGGCGGCCTGAGCAATGATGTTGGCAGTGGCATTGCCGTAGATAGTTCCGGCAGTGCCTACGTTACTGGCACCACCAATTCAGCCAATTTCCCGCTCAATCTTTCTTTAAGCCTCCTCCTTTTCGGCGGTAACGATGCCTTTGTGACCAAATTCAATCCGGCGGGCACAGCATTAACCTACTCCACTTTCTTCGGCGGCTCACGCAATGATAGTGGCAACGGCATCGCAGTGGATGCAAGCGGCAATGCCTATATTGTGGGGACGACTAATTCCACCGATCTGACGACGAACACTTCCGCCAATTTCCGTTCTCTGTCTGGTGGCACAGATGCTTTTGTGGCCAAGTTTGATTCAAGTGCCGCTGTTGTTTATTCTCTGTATCTGGGGGGCACTGGCAATGAGAATGGCAATGGCATTACTGTAGATGGAGGCAGTAACGCCTATGTGACAGGAGATACAAATTCAACGAATTTCCCGACTAAAAATCCTCTGCAAGCCAGCAATGCCGGTGGCACGGATGCTTTCATCGCAGAAATAAATAGCACTGGCTCCAATCTGAACGCCTCCACCTATTTTGGCGGCTCCAAGAATGATACCGCTAATGCTATTGCCCTGGACAGTGCAGGAGACGTGACGGTGGCGGGGCAAACGAATTCCACGAATTTTCCCACCACGAATGCAGTTCAGGGAACTTATGGAGGCGACCCTAATGACGCTTTTGTGTCTACGCTTGGGCCATCATTAGCGAGTGTGACAAGCTCAACTTATTTGGGCGACTCTGGCAATGACATCGCTAATGGGGTGGCTGCTGATAATGCGGGCAACTCTTATGTGGCGGGCCAGAGTGATTCCAGCAATTTTCCTACCCTCAATGCCATTCAGCCTTCGCATAGTAGCGGGGGCGGGCCAGATGCCTTTGTGACCAAGTTACTGCCACTGGACATAATTACCTTAACCATTACTCCTGCCACTTTCAGCGAAGCGGCTGGGGCCAATGCCGCGACTGGCACGGTAACGCTCAGCAGCGCCCCGGCGTCGCCCGTCGTAGTGAGCCTGTCCAGTACCGATAGCACGCAGGCGACAGTGCCTGCCACTGTCACCGTGCCCGCAGGGACAACTTCGGTTACTTTCCCGGTGCGAGCGGTAGATAATGGTATTGTGGATGGCTCTAACGTTGTTGGATTTGGGGCGGCAGCTACTAACTATACAGCGGGGTCTGCAACCGCCACCGTAACAGAAGCCGATGTGCCAACCCTCATGCTCTCCGTTACCCCCAGCAGTTTTAGTGAAGCAGCAGGAGCAGGAGCGGCTACAGGCACAGTATCACGCAATACTTCAACCGCTTCGGCTTTAACCGTTAACTTGTCCAGCAGTAATACGAACCAGGCGAATGTGCCAACCACAGTCACAATTCCTGCTGACTCAGCCTCCACCACGTTCTCCATTGATGCGGTCAATAACAATATCGTCACCGGAACTAACACCGTCACTTTAACCGCCAGCACTTCCGGCTTTACCTCTGGCACCACAACGGTCTCAGTGACGGAGGCTAATACGCCCACGCTGACGTTAGCGGTTACACCTACTACTATTAGTGAGACCGACGGAGCCGGGGCAGCCACCGGGACAGTGACGCGCAATACCTCGACCACTGCTGCCCTCACGGTAAATCTAACAAGTAGCGATACAACTCAGGCAACCGTGCCCGCCACTGTCACGATTCCCGCCGGGTCGGCTTCGGCAAACTTCGCCATCAATGCGGTAGATGATAATCTGGTCAAAGGCAACAGCACCGTGACCCTGACTGCTGCGGCTTCTGGTTTTAACTCAGATACGGCCAGCATCACGGTAACTGAAGCGGATGTGCCAACCCTGACGCTCACAGTATCCCCAACCACATTCAGTGAAGCAGCAGGGTCAAGCGCGGCGACAGCCACTTTATCACGCAATACCCTCACCACTTCGGCCCTTACCGTCACCCTGTCCAGCAGTGATCCCAGCGGAGCGACGGTGCCCACGACGGTCGTCATTCCCATCGGCGCGCGGACGGTCACTTTTGGCGTGAATGCAGTTGACGATAACTTAGTGGATGGCAACAAGTCAGTTACGCTCGGCGCCAGTGCCAACGGTTTTGTGAGCGACACGGCAACGGTCAATGTCACCAATAGCGATGTGCCAACTCTCACCCTGAGCGTCAGTCCAACGACCTTTGGCGAAAACGCGGGGCCGGGAGCAGCCATTGGCACAGTCTCGCGCAACACTGCGACCACAACGGCCTTAACGGTCAATTTGTCCAGTAACAATTCGTCACAGGCTACGGTGCCCGCAACAGTGACAATCCCTGCGGGCGCGGCAGCAGCCACCTTCCCGATTGATGCTGTAGATAATAATCTGGTTACTGGCCCTACCACCGTTACGATTAAAGCTACGAAGTCAGGATTTGTGAGCGACACCGCAACCGTTACGGTCAATAACACTGATACGCCACAATTGACGTTGAGCATAACGCCCACTACTTTTAGTGAGGGAGCAGGCAGTAATGCCGCCAGAGGCACCATATCACGTAACACCTCAACGGCCTCTGCCCTTACTGTCAATTTATCAGCCAGTGATGCTAACAGCACGCAACTTCTTACTACAGTCACCATTCCTGCCGGAGCTTCCTCTGCGCCATTTACGGTGAGTGTCGTAGATGACAAAATTGCTCAGGGCGACCGTGTGGTCACTATCACCGCTTCGGCCACTGGACTGGCTTCCGATTCGGTTCCAGTCACTATCACCGACAACGATGTGCCCACTTTAGATTTAAAGATTAATCCTCTGTCTTTCTCAGAAGGCGCAGGCACAGCGGCGGCAACGGGCACCATAACCCGCAACACGCCGACCACATCAGCACTCACAGTCAATCTCACCAGCAGCAACACCAATAAAGCCACTGTGCCAGCCACCGTTACAATTCCCGCCGGGGCGACCTCAGCGAACTTCCCAATTGCCGCCGTTGATAATACTATCGCCGATGGGCCAGCAACCGTTACCATAACGGCACAGGCCAGCGGGTTTGTGACGGGTACTCAGACCGTGACGGTAACAGACAATGATGGCCCAACGCTTTCTGTCACCATCAACCCTGGCACCTTCAACGAAAATGCCGGGGCAGGTGCCGCTACCGGAACAGTATCCCGCAATACTTCGACAGCCTCTGCCTTAACGGTTAGTTTGTCGAGCAATAATACAAGCAAAGTCCAGGTGCCTGCGACGGTAACAATACCCGCCGGAGCCACTTCAGCCACTTTCTCGCTGACCGCTGTAGATGATGGCATCGCCACTGGCCCGCAGAAGGTGCTGATTACCGCCACGGCAACTGGCTTTAACGCTGGTTCGCAGACGGTGACGGTCAATGATAGTGAAGTGCCAACACTGACTTTAACTATCGCGCCAACTTCTTTCAGCGAAAAGGCAGGGGCTAATGCGGCGCGGGCAACGCTTTCCAGTAATACGCCGCCAGGGGATGCGCTTGTGGTGCGCCTGGTTAGTAGCAATCCGAATCAGGTGGGAGTGCCCAACAGTGTCACTATCCCCGCCGGTGCCTCCTCCACAACATTCCCCGTGGCAGCGGTAGATGACAATATCATTACTGGCCCGCAGACTGTGACCATAACCGCTTCGGCCACCGCAACGGGCACTGCTGCGCCAATTACTTCGGGCACGGCAACCATCACCGTACTGGAAGCCGATCAGGTGGCTCCGACGCCAACTCCAGTGGCCACGCCTACTCCGGCAGGGCCGACCCCAACGCCCACCCCCAAACCGGCCTTAACCTTGAGCGTTACGCCTGTAACCTTCGATAAAGGGGCGGGAACGGGAGTGGCGACGGGCACAGTAACCCGCAATGCCCTCACAGGCACTGCCCTTACCGTGACTCTGACCAGTGATGATCCGACGCGCGTGCATGTGCCATCCACCACCATCATTCCAGCCAATGTTACGTCGGTGACTTTCCCGGTGGATGCCATAAACAATAGCAAATCCGACGGCTCGCATGTGATAACACTGACAGCCACGGCACCAGGCTTTACGCTTGCCAGCACCACTGTCACCGTCACCGACATCAAGACACCCGCCTTGACCTTAGATGTACAGCCAAAGAGTTTTGATGAGACTGGCGGAGCCACCGCAGCTAGCGGCACCGTAACCCGCAATACGCCCACCACAACCCCCTTGCAGGTTAACCTGGTGAGCGGCGATCCGACCAAGGTACGAGTGCCTGCGGTGGTTACCATACCCAGCGGTGCGACTGCCGCCCATTTCCCTGTGACGGCTGTAGATAACCACCTGGCCGATGGGTCGTCCTTAGTGCGTCTGGTCGCCAGTGCTCCCGGCTTCGTGTCAGGGGTGACAATTGTCACGGTGAATGATAGTCAGATTCCCGCCTTAAGCCTGAGCATTGCACCCTCAACCTTCAGCGAGGGCGCGGGGCCCCATGCCGCAGCGGGGACAGTGAGCCGTAACACAGCGACAACTGCATCCCTGCGCGTTAATCTCCTGAGCAGTGATCTTAGCAAGGTGCAGGTGCCAACTTTCGTCGTTATCCCGGCGGGTGCTACCACGGTCACTTTCCCGATTGCCGCTGAAGATAACACCATCGCCGATGGCTCGCGCCCGGTTAAAATCACGGCGCGGGCAACCGGGTTGAATGAAGCCTCACAGACGGTCACTGTCACGGACAATGACCGGCCCGCTTTGACCTTAACCGTGACGCCCGCCACTTTCAGTGAGGGTGCGGGGAGTCATGCTGCCACTGGCACTATAACGCGCAACACCCCACCAAATACACCATTGACGGTGACTTTAGCCAGCAGTAATCCGGGGCGGGTACGAGTGCCTGCGCAAGTCATTATTCCAGTTGGCAAATTATCCACCACGTTCCCGCTGACCGCTGTAGACAACAAAGTTATAGATGGCTCTCAGCATGTCACTATTACCGCTCGTCAGGCTGGTTTTGTGCCTGGCACTGCCACGGTGCTGGTGCAGGATAATGACCGTCCCACTCCAACACCCACGCCGGTGCCAACACCCAGCCCAACACCTACTTCACCCTTACAAGGTTGGGGCTTTAACGGTTTCGGACAAATTGGTGATGGCACGGCGGTTAATCGCGTGACGCCGGAGGCAGTGCGCCAAGGGGTGGGCATTGTCACGATCAGTGCTGGTGGCTCGCACACCCTGGCTATCCGTAACGATGGCGCTGTTTTGGCGTGGGGCTTTAATGGCTATGGCGAGTTAGGCGATGGCAGCACCACCAATCACTTTACCCCCACTGTGATTGTCGGGCTTTCTAATGTGCGAGCGGTAGACGCTGGTTGGTATCACTCTTTAGCTTTGAAGAGTGATGGCACGGTGTGGGCCTGGGGCTTTAACGGTCATGGTCAACTGGGTGATGGCACAAGCACAGATCGGCACCGTCCGGTGCAAGTGCAAGGTTTAACTGGAGTGACGGCCATTGCTGCTGGCGTCTACCATAACCTGGCTTTAAAGAGTGATGGCACCGTCTGGGCCTGGGGCGCGAATGAGAGCGGACAAGTGGGTGACAACACCTCGAATCAGCGCAGCTTGCCCGTTCAAGTTCAAAACTTAAATAATATCACAGCGTTAGCTGCCGGAGCCGCCCATTCATTAGCCTTGCGCAGCGATGGCACGGTGTGGGCCTGGGGCAGTAATCAATTTGGTCAACTGGGAACGGGATCAAACGACAACAGCGCGGTTCCGATTCCCGTTGGTGGTTTATCAGGAGTTACGGCCATAACCGCAGGCTACGTGCATAGCGTGGCTTTGGCCGCAGGAGGCACACGGGTCTTGGCGTGGGGCAGTAACCAGTATGGTCAGGTGGGTGATGGCAGCAATACAGACCGTAATCAGCCTGTCGTGGTGCGCGGACTCACCAATGTGCAGAGCATCGTGGCGGGCACCGGGCATACCCTGGCCTTACTCAAAGATGGCACAGTGCGCTCCTGGGGTTGGAACCTCTTTGGCCAATTGGGTGATGGCACCCGCCGTGATCGCAATGTGCCAGTATCCATTAGTAACCTCAAGGGAGTTACGGCTATTGCCGCCGGTTACGCGCACAGCATGGCCCTGAGTCCTGCATCTAATACCGTTAGAGCGGCGGCCAGTTCCGCTACGCTGGTTTCCAACAGTTCGGCGCGGGCTGCCACGGATACAATTCAAATCCTCTTTACGTTGCCGCTTGATGCTGAAAGTGCAGGCGACGCAGATCACTACTCAGTCACGGTTGATGGCCGTGGAGTCGGTGTTACCAGTGCGGGTTACAATGCCGTTAATCACATCTTAACGCTCAGTGTTGCGGAAGGCACTCTGCGTCCCGGTGACGAGGTTGTCATTACGTGGCGCGAGGTCAGCGATAGCAACGGTTGTTTAGACGTGGGTGAAGTCGGCCCTATCATAGTGCAATAGTCAATATTAAGGAGAATGTTATTCATGCCAACTTCTAATTTGCGATGGTATGCCGTGGTTCGTGCTGTTGTGTTGTTAGGGCTTATCCCTTTCACCAGAATGCATCCAGCCTGCGCCCAGGTGGCGCGTTTGGGGCCGGTGCAACACATTACAGAGAAGAAGATGGGCAACGATGCAGCCTGGCAGTCGGCGGCAACAGGCGCGGCCTTAAACGTCAATGACCGCTTGCGCACGGGTAAACGCTCCAAAGCCGATGTCCGCTTTACCGATGGCTCCCTGTTGCGTCTGGGACAGCTTTCTTCCATCGAAGTGCGCAGCGCCAAAGGGGTAGCCCTGACCGGTGGGCAACTGATGTTTGCCATGTTGAAGCCGGGGCGGGTGTTGGCGGGCAGTGCCACGGCTGAAATTAAAGGCAGTGTCGGTCTTATCACCGTGAAAGATGATGGCACATCCGATTTCTCCCTCTTTTCGGGAGCAATGGATGTCACATCAGTGCAAGGCACCACCTCTTTGCGACCAGGGCAGTCTGTGTCGGTGCGCACCGACGGTACGCTTTCCGCCATCCGCGCCACCCTGCCATTCTTTTTTGCCGATGGCACCAGCGACCCCGACATGCTCGAACCGCCTTCCAATGCGCCGCATGTGGGATCACCGACTAACATCCGCGAGCGCCAGCAGCCAGCGCGGACAGCTATTAACACTAGCACCACGACCAGCATAACCCAATCAATGGGGCCGCTGGTGCCATTTGGCATAAGCCCCGCTGGTCGTCCGAATCCCTTTCCGACCCCTTTTCCCACCGTGCCGCCGCCCGTTGATTCGCGCGCCAGCATTGCGGGCAGCGCGTTGCCGCGCCGCTCTCAGGTTGCTGAAGCGCCCAATCTTCCCCTTGCCAATCCGCCAGGGACAACGGCTGATGCGAATGCCGTTGATTTAGGTGCGGCTTACGCGCACATGGGCCAAGTGGATCCCAGTTTAGGCTCTGGGGATGAAGGCGATGTCCGCGTTATCGGAGTGCTTGGTGATGCCGGACGCTATGGGATTGGCGGGCGTATTTACGGAGCAGGCTCACAGGGCCACTGGTTCACCGAAGCCGAATTCACGCCCTTGCGTGTGCGGACGGCAGCAGGCGATATTCGTGACCTTTCGACTATCAGCAATGCTAACATCACCTACCGTTTACGGCGCACCATCATTAAGGCAGGACGGCAGCGGTTTTTAGCAGGCCCGACCCAGGCGGCCATTTTAGGCTCAATGGTGCGCCAGGGTGGGCGCGAAGTGATGGACGCCATGAGCATAACAGAGATTATGGGCAAAGGCCGCTTGCAGGTGGCTTATCTCTATGATGCCTTTCCCAACAATCTGCCCTTCCGCGTGCCGGGCCTCCAGAAAGGTTGGTATGGACGCTATTCCCTGCAAGAGAAGGCGGGCAACTTTGGTCTCAACGTCTTGAATTACGAGAAAGCACCAATTTCTTCTGGCACCGGCATAACTGGCGATTTTGCAGTGTCTCTGGTGCCGAAACAAATTGAATTCTATGGTGAATTAGGGCGCGACCCCTACAAGCGGCGTCTCACCACATTAGGTCTTAGCTTCCCCGGTCTCTATGATCGCACCGATTTCGATGTTTATGTGGAATATGCCAAAGTGCGCGGCAGCAGCGTCGCCGCCGACCTGCCGCCGGAGTTAGCCATCCTGGTTTATCGCCGCCTCAACCCCTACATGAACTTGCTGCTGGCCATGAACAAATTCTCTAACACCACGCGTCTAACCGTTGGTCTTTCTGCGGGAGCCAAGTTGAGCGAGTAGTTTAGCCCTCATCTACCCGTTCTATCGCTCTTGATTTAACACAAAGATCACTAAGACAGCACAAAGAACACAAAAGAAATATAGGATTTCTGTTTGTCCTTGTAATCCCTGTGTTCTTTGTGCCTTCTTTGTGATCTTTGTGTTAAATCAAGGAAGTTTCAGAAGCGTAGGAAAGGGGCCGGGGTGAGAGCTAAGACGCGTCCCAATCAAAACCTTATACTTAGCTGCGTGGATAATTCCCGCTTTTCAAATCACAACGCTTTTATACAAGCTTCCTGTCTGCTCTTGGCCCTGAGTTGGAGCGGCACCGTTTTTGGGCAAGCTCCCACCACAAACACGCCGCCTCCGAATGGGCCAGATACACCAGGCAGCAGGCGCACCCGAAACAGGGTCAGGCCGGAAGCAAATCCCGCCACTCCCAACCCAGACAAACCCGCCAGCGAAACGAAGTCTGGTGACGCATCCAGCACCGATAAGGATAAAGCTAAAGACGATGCCCAGGATAAACCGCGCCAGACCGAAACCAAGCACACCCTGACTCTTAACGGGCAAAGGCTGAACTACACGGCGATGACAGGCATGATGCCGCTCAAGGACACTGAGGGCAAAACCACCGCGGAAATCTTCTTTGTGGCTTACACCAAGGACAATGTAACTGACCTCGCCAAGCGACCCATCACCTTCTCTTTTAATGGTGGCCCAGGCTCCGCTTCAGTATGGATGCACATGGGGATGTTGGGGCCACGTCGCATCAAGCTTAAAGAAGATGGCGGCGCACTGCCGCCACCCTATGAGTTAGTGGATAACGAGTATTCGCTCTTAGATGAAACTGATCTGGTGTTCATTGACCCAGTTGGTACGGGCTATAGTCGGGCGACTAAACCGGAAGACGCCAGTCAGTTTTATGGCCTGAGTGGTGATGTGCGCAGCGTCGGTGACTTTATCCGGCTGTATGTCACGAAAAACGTGCGCTGGCTCTCGCCCAAATTTCTCATCGGCGAAAGCTATGGCACGATGCGGGCAGCAGCCCTGAGCGGAGAGTTGGCCAACCGGCAGCACATGAACCTGAATGGCATCATGTTGGTCTCGACCGTGCTGAACTTTCAAACCATCGCAGGCGGCGAGGCCAACGACCTGCCACAAGTGCTCTATCTGCCCAGTTTCACCGCCACCGCCTGGCATCATAAGAAGTTGCCGCCGGATTTGCAGCAACTACCACTAACCGAAGTGCTCAAGCAAGCGGAAGATTTTGCTGCCGGTGACTATAACCATGCGCTGCTCTTAGGGGATGCTCTCCCGCCAGCAGAAAGGCAGACCGTCCTCCGCCAGATGTCGCGTTTTACGGGTCTTTCCGAGAGTTACCTTAACCGCGCCGATTTGCGCCCTACGCTTAGCCGTTTTGCGGTGGAATTGCTGCGCGACCAAAACCTCCAGGTCGGGCGTTATGACAGTCGCTACACCGGCTACGTCCAAGACCGCCTAACTGAAACGACGGAGAGCGACCCCAGTTATGATGCTGTTGCCAGCGTTTTTGCCTCGACCTTCAATAACTATGCGCGCACGGAATTGAAGTTTGAAGAAGATCAACCTTATGAGATACTGGCCAGTTTGCGCTCCTGGAATTGGGGCGAGGATAACGGCTTTGTCAACGTGGCCGATACCCTCGCGCAGAGCATGACGCGCAACCCGTTTCTCAAAGTTCATATCTCCTGCGGCTATAGTGATCTGGCGACCCCTTATTTCGCGGCTCGCTACACCTTTAGCCATCTGCGCATTGCGCCGGAATTAAGGAAGAACCTTATCCTCGATTACTATGCCGCCGGGCATATGATGTATCTCAATTTGCCCGACCTCAAGAAGTCGAAGACTGACCTGACAAATTTCATCCGCTCTTCTTATCAGCATTAGACCTGTCAATGCAATTAGAAGCGCACAATTTTAACCGCGACTTCACGGAAGTTAGCAGGCACAGGAAGAGAATAATGGCCACCACCGTGCTGCAAGTTATAGCTCTGCACAGTCTGGCCCGTCAGCACATCAACCCGCGCCACATGATAGTTGCCAGCAGGCAGGTCAAGCTGTAATAAGGCATTAGCCGCACCTTTTAGATACATAGCATATTGCTGCCCTGGCGTGGCGAGAACCTGGGACTGGGCTTTATCTGGTAGGCCGCTGTGAATGAAACCAGGGGCAGGTTGCAGCTTTAAGAAATCCAAGCTGTGCAGAAAGTCTTTCAACACTTTCATCTGCTGGCGAAAAGTGACACCCCCACCGCCGGGCTGAGTCGCCGGATATTGGAAAGTGCCGTCTTCATGCCCAGCGGTGAAGGAGTAGTCGAGGTTGTTATAGAGTCCACCACCCGCGAGGATGAATTCCCAGGCTTCCATGCGATAATAATCATCCGCCGTGCCATGAAAGCCTGTCTCATTGAGACCAATGACTTTGTTAAGACCGAAGTTCTCTGCCACAGTGGTCGGGGGATGCGCGTAGTGGAAGTTAAAGATCGAAACCTGCGGGTGCGGCTGCTCGATTTTCCGGGAGACATTGGCGATGTTTTGTGAAATTAAATGATGCCCCGTCCAGCCCTGCTCGGTAGCCGTAATCACATCGGCGATATGGTGCTGCCACTCCATTGTGACCCCGCCGAAATACGGCTCATTGCAAATTTCATAATAAACATTGTCGGCATCACGCAACTCGTTGACAATCTTGCGCACAAGGGCTTCCTGCACCAGCAGTAGTCCATCATTTTTCTTAAGATCATAAACCTCGTTTTTCCCAACCTTGCCCACGCCATTGATGTTGTTTACCGCATTCATGGGGCTGATGGCCCACTGGCTGTCATCATACATCGGGCAGAAGAGGTTCATCTCAACAACTATGCCCCGTTGCCCGGCGTAGGCCACAAAATCTTTGAGCCGCGCAAAATAGGCGTCATCCCAATGGGTGAGATCGAACTTATTGCCAGCACCGGCATAGCCAGGTTGATCACTACGCGCCCAGGGACAGATGAAACGCCCCGGCTTAGGCGCTAAGGTGTTGCTGGCAATAGCGAAAGCGCCGGGTGGCTCGACATAAGCGCCGCTAAAAGTTCGCGTGAGATTCAGCCCATCCGCCGCAAGGGTGTCCAGGTACTTTCGATAATCAAAATCGAGATTGAGCACGGCCCCATAATGTTCACCGGAAGTGATTAACACTGCGGGTTTGCCGCGAAACAAAAAGTAATGAGGATTCTGTGGATGTAAACTCAGCGGCGAAGCCAGTGCAGCTTGCGTCCCCATCGCCGTGGCAGTCATTGCCAATAAAGCAGCCATTATAGCGTGTCCTTTCATGCCTTGTTTCTCTTTCAATGATAATCTAAATATAATGCAGGAATGCCATATATGCTTAACACAAATGTAAAAGACCCATGCCTAAAATTCCCGTTTGTTTTACTAATATGCCTGCTTTATAGCTGCGGCACGCTTATTTTAATACAACGAGCAAGTTGTTCTTCTGATAGCAAAAATCAGCCAGCCTTTGATGGTCAGCGATGGCATCTTTCAACTGGTAATTTAAGCGTCAGCTTCATTCAAGCTTCGCCCATCGGGGCCATCCCAAAACCTGACTTTTTAGAGCCACCACCCTCTGACGCCACTTTGGCACAGATGAAACAGCAAGGGTTGGTCGCCTATGAAGACTATGTGACGTGGGGCGCTGTGGAGCGGGAGCCGGGGCACTGGGATTGGACGCAGCATGATCGCATTTGTGACGCTATCAAAAAAGCGGGCTTGCAGTATGTGGTCTATAACTGGGTGCATTTTCCCCCGACTTGGCTGCGCCATAGCCCAAACGCCACTCTCATGCGCTGTGTTGAGCATAATCAGACTACGAATTATCTTTCCATTTTTGATCCCCGCACCCTCGTCTACTATGACCACTTCTACCATGAGTTAGCGCGGCATTTTGGCAACCGCATTGATGGCGTTTATGCCTGTATTTGCGGGCCTTATGGTGAAGGCAATTATCCACTCGATGCGTCAGGCTGGGTTGTTAATCTGGATCACTGTCACGAGGGTTACTGGTGTGCCGACCCGTATGCAGTGGCGAGCTTGCAGCGGGCCATGCTCCAACACTATGGAAACATCAATGCTCTGAATGCCGCCTGGGGAATGAACTTGCGCAGCTTTAATGAGATAACCCCACCCCAGGAAATCAAGCCAGGTTTTAAGCCATCGCCCGCGCTATGGAACACGGCTCAAGAGCGGCGGCATTGGCTGGATTTCATCACCTGGTATCATCAGGCGATGGTTGATTTCGCAGCACGCTCGATTGAAGTAGTGCTAAAATACTTCCCCCGCGACAAAGTGCGCACCAAGCCAGGCGGGAATGCCGGTGGTGTCAACCCCCTCGCCTGGGGCACTTACTGTCCGGCCTATGCAAAAATGGCCGCGCCCTATGGCATCGTGCTTCAACCAGCCGATTGTCAGGGTGCTTATTTCGGCGATAAATGGCTGGCTACCGCTTACAAATTTTATGGCGTGCGCCTCTCTACCGAACCCGCTGGAAATCTCGATGCTGCTACATTTAATCGCCGTATGTTCTCCGATGCTTCCTGTGGCGCACAGCAGATGTTCACCTATGAATGGGATAAGCACGTTGCCGCCATTCATCAATACGCCCATTTATTCACCGGACACGCAGGTGATACCCAAGTTGCTGTCCTCTGTCCTACTACTCTCTATCGTTTGGGTGGCGATGTCGGCCCCACAATTCGTGCCGCCACCCAACTGCGCGACTTAACCGATTATGATGTGTTAGATGAACTGCTCATTCACGATGGCGCACTGACCAATCGCTACAAAGCCCTTATCATCTTCCAGGGCGATTGGATTGAGCAAGATATTCTTGATCGCATAGAGCAATGGGTCAGGCGTGGCGGCCATCTTGTGGTGGTTGGGTCAACAAATATCAAGAATGTTGAGGGGCAGCAATGGCCTTTAGCCATGAATAGCCAAACTACATCCTGGCGCAAAGGTCAGGTGATGCATATACCGCCACTAGAAGAGCAACAACACTGGTTACAGACTCTTGCCTCTGCGTTGCAAGGTTTACAGGGTATGGATGGAAAAATGGACGGTATCTGGACAACACGGCGAGGTCATGAGACGCTTTTGTTTAATACGACCAAACAGGAGCAAAAAGTTTCAGTATCCGATGGGCACCGGCAATCTAAAGTTACCGTTGCTCCGCATACCATTGCTCAACTCAAATAGCACACTATGGATAAATCTTGAACCTAATGTGCAACACATTAATGGTTTAAGGAATAAGGATTGATCCATTGAGGGCCGTCTCTGTAGAATAGCAAGTTGCCACACCCACTATTCAGGAGGCTGCCTCAATGGATCGAGATGATTTT